>Ga0207814_100056_pt1 | contig 134640 bp, 104 predicted proteins | sample TtaePargueraPR_7_FD_187755 | JGI IMG/M metagenome (GOLD analysis project Ga0207814, IMG submission 187755) | Aerobic enrichment media microbial communities from Bioluminiscent Bay, La Parguera, Puerto Rico - Tt and P1 (2) (SPAdes) | ecosystem: Environmental > Aquatic > Marine > Unclassified ...
AATTCCTAATCGGAATTTCGAGCCTTTTTGCTAAATTTATGGTTACGGCGGAATGATACTCGCGTACCATTCCGTAACGAAACCATAGCCAAAACCGTTAGCTGTAATTTAAACCAAACTTTGTGGCAGAAAAGAAAGACATCGAAAAACTAATAGTTCAGAATAAAAAAAGCAATCTGAAAAACCATTGGAACGATGCATTTTTCTACAACACGACAAAGTACAGCGGAGAAATTAAGCCGAATGAACTTTTGATTTGGCGTTCATCGCATTTTTTACGTAGTGCATATCCTATATTCCATCTGACTTTTGACCAAAACAATAAACTTAATGGAATAAAAAAAGAGAAAAATCCTTACCACAAACTACTGAATAAATTGACAATTGGATTTTTAATTGTGTTAATAACAGGTCTGTTCATAACAACTGAATTGAAAACCGCAATTATTGGAACAATCGGAATCGCAGTAATTGGAACGTTATTGAGTTTGGTTTTAAGAAAATCTAAAAGATATGAAATCAAACTTTTGACTGACGAGCTGAAAGAGGCCATTGAAAATATTGAACAGTTGAATAATCCCGAACTGATTAATAAACCAAAATCAGAATCAGAATCAAAAACAGAAAAGGTTAAAGAATGGACTTTTACAAAAGTTTTGACAAGGCTTCTGCTATATCCTTTTTGCCTACTGATTTTATGGTTTTCAATTACTGGGTTTTTACCAGAAGGAAAAACATTATATGGACTATTTGGAATAGTAGTCGCATTGGCATATCCAATAACTGACATACTGCTGATATTCGGAAAAAATAAAAACTACAGCTAACAACGGCTATGAGTAATGCGGGCTTAGGTACTGAATTCAAACTTTCTGCTTCTTTTTCCGCTCGCAATTTGTATATTTATTGAGAAAAATAATAAACATAAAAATGGCTCGCTATGGTCAGTGCTGAATTGAAACTAATAGATTTATTTGCCCCGCACTACACATAGCCTGAACCGTTGTACGCAATTTGAGAAACGATGAGTAAAAAATCAATATTGATTTCTATATTAATAATCGGAATTGGAATTTCTCTTTGGTATTTCGGATTTTTTAGTCGATATAATTATTTGACTGCCAAAACTGATATTGCAAAAAATAACCCTCAAATAGTTTATGTTGGAGAGTCAATGCTAACACCATCGGATTTAAACACTGTGAGTAAAAAGTATGGTTTTGAAATTATTGGTTTTGGTTGCACATTGAGCGCAGTAGAGCAAAACGGAATTGAAATTTATAATTCCCAAATGGACAACTATCTGGACAAACTAAATGGAATTGGATGGAAATCTGAATACAAAAAAGAGATTGATTCTCTAATGAAACTGACTAATATTCCAAAAAGCGCATTTTGGATTGAAAAAAACGGAAATGGATTTTGGTATAATGTGGATTTTATGCACAGTCACAAGAACAACGCAAGAATTTCAATTTTCGACAAATTTGGCGAACTAATTACGGATGGAAAATTTATTTTGGTATGTCCGACAGACGAAATTGAATTTATGGACGATTTGGAAAAACAAATTGACTTTTATGACGGAGAGAATATTCAATTAAAAAGCAATTGTTACTTATTAAAAAGAAAATAAAAACTGCGTACAACAACGTGTAAGCGCAATAACGGCTGAATTTCCTAATCGGAAATTCAACTCGTTTTGCTAAATTAGGTGCGTCAGCGGAAAGTACTCGCGTACTTTCCCGTTACTGACGCTTACACAAAACCGTTACCTGCAAGCTGAAAAAAGAGCCAACCGCACAAAACAAAGAGTGCCGAAAAAGGCACACATTGTTTTTTTGCCAACGCTCGGAATAACATTAAATTTGAGAAAAAACATAAAATATATATGAGCTTATTTCAGAACTCTGTTCTAAACAAATATTTAAAAGGATTGGAGTCCGAAAAAGTTACGCAAGCATACGAGCGATTTACAAGTCATTTCCATAATCCAACCATTCAAGAAAACATTCGAAACTCGAAAGAGGAACAATATCAAGGTGAATTTCTAATTGACCTTTTTGTGAATGTTTTGGGCTACACGAAAAATCCAACGCCTGAATTTAATCTGACCACTGAATTAAAAAACATAAAAGGCTCTAAAAAGACAGATGGAGCAATTCTAAAAGGTGACAAAGCACTTGCAGTAATTGAACTGAAAGGAACAAACACAACCGATTTAAGTAAAGTAGAAACCCAAGCATTTGGATATAAAAACAACCAGCCAGGTTGTAATTATGTAATTACTTCCAACTTTGAAAAATTGCGTTTTTACATAGACAACGCAGTTGATTTTGAGGAATTTAATCTTTTTCAGCTTTCAAAAGAACGTTTTGATATACTTTGGCTTTGTCTTTCATCCGATTATCTGTTAAAGGACATTCCGAAAAAGATTAAAGATGAATCCTTAACCCAAGAGGAAAACGTCACTAAAAAACTTTACAAAGATTACGCTTCATTTAGAAACGAGATTTTTGATGCCATTCAAAAAGAGAATCCTGAATATGACAAACTAACTTTATTCAAGAAAACGCAGAAATTACTCGACCGTTTTCTATTTATCTTTTTTGCAGAAGATAGATTATTATTGCCACCAAACTCAATTCGTTCCATCGTAAACCAATGGACTGATTTACGAGATAAATATGACGAGTATTTTCCTTTGTACGACCGATTTAAGAAATATTTCGGTTATATGAACACAGGACACAAAGGACAACAGCACGATATTTTCGCCTATAATGGTGGCCTCTTTGCACCTGACGAGATTTTGGACAACATCAAAATCAATGACGATTTACTTTACAAACACACAGTTAATTTAAGTAACTACGATTTTGAAAGTGAAGTAAGTGTAAATATACTTGGTCACATTTTTGAACACTCGTTAAACGACATTGACGAAATTCAAGCAGAGATTCAAGGAATAGAAACCGAACAGAACAAAACCAAGCGTAAAAAAGACGGTGTTTTTTACACGCCAAAATACATTACCAAATACATTGTAGATAATACAGTTGGTAAACTTTGTGAGGAAAAGAAAATTGAATTTGACATACAAGAAGCTGAATACGAAAAAGAACGAAAGGGAAGACAAAAAGCGACCTTAAAAAAACTAACTCAAAAGTTAGAAGATTACAGAAAGTGGTTATTACAGATTACCATTTGCGACCCAGCTTGTGGTAGTGGAGCTTTTCTAACTCAAGCATTGGAATTTCTAATTTCAGAACATCAATACATTGACGAATTACAAGCTAAACTTTTTGGAGATGCAATGATATTAAGCGAAGTTGAAAATGCTATTTTGGAAAACAATATTTATGGTGTTGATATTAATGAGGAAAGTGTTGACATTGCAAAACTATCATTGTGGTTAAGAACTGCACAAAAAGGCAGAAAATTAACCTCATTAAACAACAATATAAAATGTGGCAACAGTTTAATTGACGACCCAACTTTTGCTGGAGAAAAAGCTTTTAATTGGCAAAATGAATTTCCAGAGGTATTTGCAAAAGGTGGTTTTGATATTATTATTGGAAATCCCCCTTATGTTCAGCATAGAAGATTAATGGAATATTCAAGTCACTTTAAAAACCATTTTTCAGTTTATACTGGCACATCTGATTTAAGTGTATATTTTTATGAACAGGCAATAAATATTTTAAAAGACAACGGATTTTTAGCTTACATTAATACAAATAAGTTTTTTAACACCGAATATGGCTTACCATTAAGAAACTACTTAACTAATTATCAAATCAATACAATAATCAATTTTGAACAAGTGTCAATTTTCAAAGACGCATTGGTTTCAAGTACAATAAACCTAATTCGAAAATCAAATCCATTAAGTATCGTAAATTATATAGAGTTCAATAAAGAAAAACTTGCAGATTTAGATTTTCAAAACGAGCTAATTACTCGAAAGAGAGAAATAACCAACAATTATTTAAAGAAAAACAGTTGGTTGTTTACTGACCCTAAAATTTCTTTAATCATTAAAAAGATAAAAGGTAAGGGTAAAGCATTAGGCGATATTGAGGATTTAGAAATTAAAAGAGGTATTACTACAGGCTATGATGATGCATTTTTGATAGAAAAATCGCATTTATTAAACACTTCCTATCCTGAAATTTCAAAATCAATTTTGCGAGGAAAAGACATAAAAAGATATGAGCTATCAGAAAGTGGTTTAAGTTTACTATTTATACCTTGGCATTTCCCATTACACTTGGATGAATCTATAAGTGGTGCTAGTCAAGATGCAGAAGAATCTTTGAAAATAAAATATCCTCAACTTTACGAACATTTGCTAAAGCATAAGGATAGGTTATCTAACAGGAACAAGTCAGAAACTGGTAAGAGATATGAATGGTATGCTTTACAAAGGTGTGCAGCTTCATATTATGAACTTTTTGATAAACCTAAAATAGTTTGGGGTTTAATAACTGGTAATTGGGGATTTAGTTTAGACGAATCTGGAAATTTTCTAACTAGTTCGTCATTCTTTTTGACTTCGAATAATATAAATCTTAAGTTTCTTTTAGGTTTGTTAAACTCAAAATTGTATAAATTTTATTTCAAGAATGTGGGTGAGCAAACTGCTGGCGGAGCTTATGTATTGAAAAAAACTTCGGTTGAAAAATTTATTTATCCATCTATAAAAGAAAATAATCTATTGCTTGAAAACATCAATCAAATGAGAATATTAAGCAATAATTTGAATAAATATGAAGCAAATTTTTTAATGCTTGTAAAATCCAAGTTTGGTGATTTAAAATTAACAACAAAACTTCGTAGCTGGCACAATTTAGACTTTAATCTATTTTTAAAAGATTTAGAAAAAGTACGAAAAAAATATGCTAAAGAAAATGAAACTGAATACAATAAGATTTCATTGAGTGAACAAGCGGAATGGATGCAGTATTTTAATGAGCAGAAACAAAAAGCAGATGAATTAAAAAGAAAAATTGAAAAAACGGACAGAGAAATTGACCAAATGGTTTATGAATTGTTCGCATTGACAAAAGAGGAAATAAACATTGTGGAAGAAGCCACTGCATAAGCCATACACATTTGAAATTCGCTCAAGCCAACGCTACGCCAAAAATTGCAAAAGAGTATGTCTTGCCAACGCTGAAAACCAAGCTGAACAGAAAAAAAGCCAGCTTACAACAACGTATATAAAAAATAGCGGTTTAGTCGCTTAATCAAAAGAAAATGAATAAATTAGAGGTCAGTTATAATCCGAAAAGTTAGTGCGTAAAATCCGCTACTTTTCATATACAAGACCGTTGTAAACAATTATGAAAAAAATCCTGACTTTAATTCTGATTTCAGTTTTTATAGGTAGTTGCAAGACTTCCGAAAGAAAACCAAAATCGAATGCGGACGAATTACAACAGCGGATTTTAGGAAACGTAATGGGATTAAATCGATTGGAACTAACCGCAAGTTTTGACGAATGCGGAGAATGGGGCGGACACGATGAGAAATTTGATATTTATCGTGAAAATAAAATACTCTTTGCGGAATACGTTGAGGATATTGTTGACTGCAAAGACCCTTATTCAGAAAACAGAAAAATAGCGGAACGGAAAACTTTACGGCTGAATGAAACGCACGAAAAAGCTATCGTGAAATATCTGAATTCTTTACTGGAAATTGGATTAAAAATGGAATTACCCTATCACGCTGGAACTCATTATAGTGCTGTAATGAATGACTCAACTATGATATTAAAGTATCACTCTGTGAAAAGCAGTTGGAATGAATACGAAAAACTAAAAGCTGAATTATTAAAATAACTGTTTACAACAACGGCTATAGTTCATTACGGCTGAAATTCCTAATCGGAATTTCGAGCCTTTTTGCTAAATTTATGGTTACGGCGGAATGATACTCGCGTACCATTCCGTAACGAAACCATAGCCAAAACCGTTGGCAAGCATTTGAAAAAAAACACAAAATGAGTTTAGAAAGACTTGAAGAGCAGATAAAAGAATTTGGACTTAAAGAGAAAGGTGAAAATGCTCTAAAGAATCTTTTGGAAGAACTTAGAAGGACTGATAAGACACTTGACGGATATGTAATTGACAGCTTGACATACCAGTACAATCGACATGAAATTCGACTTCTGAATGAGAACTCAGCAAACTCTTTAATAGTGAAATTCGACATTTACATTGACGAAATTGAATCGAGCTTAATCATTGGATATTATGACTATGAAGTGAATTTTCAAGGCGAGTTCATAGACGAATTCTTAGTCTTCCAAAATGACATGGAAAATAAAAAAACGCTTGCCAACAATGGCTAAGAAAACATGCGGGCTAACAGAGTAAAATGAAATTTAGTACACCAAATAAAACTTGTCCCTCGGTTGACAAATACGTGTTCCAAAACCCGCACGTTTCTTAGCCGTGGCCGTTATGGGCAAGGCTAAAACGACCGAAAAACAATGAAACTTAAAAACATATTTACAGACAATAAGACAAAAGTTTTTGTGGTGACTAACCAAGACGAAGAAGATGAACTTAATTGGACTATTGAACCGACTGACTTTGACCTTTTGCCAGAAGAAGAGAATGTTTATTACGTAAAAGCATATCAAGTTTCTGCTGACGGCACTTACGATTGTTACCTTGGTATAATGACACCTGAAAGAATTGCTGAGACTGTTGTAAAGAAAGAACCAAGCGGACAAATCGTTGCAGAAAGTATATACGAACAAGAACAAACTATAATTCCAGCAGTTGCTTCTGACTGTTTTGGTGACTATGAATTGTTTTACGCAAAAGAAAATCCTCAAATTGGAATTGACGTTTTAAAAGACGGACTAACAAAAGCGTCAAACAAGAACATTGTTGCAGAAGACTTGGGATATGTTTTGAGGGACGAGAAAAGAATTGAAGAAGCAATTGACGCATTTAAAATTAGTGAGCAGACTGGACCTTCTTCAGAGTATGTTTTCCTTGAACTTTCAAGACTATATCGCGAAATTGGACAAAAAGAAAATGAACTGAAATACAAAGAAAAATTTAAGGTGAGTGGCGGAATTGAATAGAAGAAAAAGCCCAGCCCATAACAAAGCATATAGCTTATGGCGGGTAAACGGTTATCAGCAAGGTTTTCGCTTCGTAGCCAGCTTTGGTTTCGGTGGACAGGAAAGTGCTTCGAAACCGCCACAAGCCATATGCAAACCGTTACCCAACATTTGACCAAACAATAATGAGAAGGAAAAGACTACAACATAATGCTGACATTTTTTGCGATATGTTCGCTGGTTGGAAAATAGTGAACGATATGAAATCTTTGGTTGAATTGGAAAGTGGAATCATTGAATTTGATTTCCTGAATAGAACTCAAAAACTCAACAATGCGGAATCGAAAACTGACTTTAATATGTTTTATGAAATTTCGGAATGGTTTGCGGACGATTTAAAAAAGCACAATATCGAAACGGAATTTATTAAAGAGGCAAAAGTAAAGGCGGAATTTAAAGTTGAATTTACTGCTGGAAAAAAGAAGTCTCGAACGAAAGGAATTACTGAACTATATCTGAATTTAAACTCTTGGATTTTAACAGACGAAAAAGAATATAAATCGGAAAAAGAAGAAACTCAAGAATTTCACCATATTGAACGGAAAGAAAAAACGTTGGGTAACAATGTATAACCGCAATTACGGCGGATTCGACTACGTCCGAATCCACTCGGAATTGCTAACGTCTGTGTCAAACCGAAAATAATCGCTAATTTAACCCGCAACTGACGGTTATACTAGACCGTTACCTGCAAGTTAAACCGACATTCTGCAAATGAAAATCATCTTTCAAGTCATATTATTTCTATTCTCATCTAGCTTCTGCTTTGCTCAAGAAATGACAAAGCGTGAATTAAAAAATATGATAAAGGAATCGAAATTGGAATATCGGAAAAATGGATATTCTTATTTTTCTAAAATACTGACAAATAATAAAGACAGTCTTTTTTTCAAAGCTGACCGAATTGAAATTTACTCAAGTAATGCCATAACATCTGAAAAGGGAATCTGCCGAACGGTTGAATTAAAATTCTTGAAGAACAAAAAAGTGAATTTTATTGATTGCCAAACTTGCACTGAACCATCTTCGTGTTACGTTACAACTGATAAAAATGTTTACAAATACTATATTCAAGAAATTGAAAACGAATTATTTATTCTTTTCAAAAACAAATACTACGAAATGAATTTTAAAGTAATTTCTGCAAAAGAAAATGAACTGAATCACAGAAAATATCGTGAAATAAAATTAGAGCGAATTGAATAAAAACCAGCAGGTAACAATGTATAACCGCAATTACGGCGGATTCGACTACGTCCGAATCCACTCGGAATTGCTAACGTCAGTGCTAAACCGAAAAACATTAACTTTAATCCCGTAACTGACGGTTATACTAGACCGTTAGCACCAATTTGAAAAAACTAAAAACCTTGAAAAAAATATCATTACTGCTCATAGCTATTACATTTCTATATTCCTGTAAAAAGTTGGAAAAAGAAACAACCAGAAATCAATCTGAAACAAAAATTGAGAAAAAATTATATGCAGAAACTGAAAGTAAAATAAAAAAATATAGAGAAGATTCTCAAAAGTATTGGGATAAAAATGATAGCGAAAATGCTCTGAAATATGGCGACTCAATTAAGTCAATTATTCTAAACAGTTACATCAACGATTATGAATTTAAAACTGTTGAGAACACTATCTACAATACGATTGAAAGAAAAAAGCCTCTTTTCTTACAAGTTACGGCATCTTGGTGTGCACCTTGTAAATTTGAAGTTCCTGCATTAAATAAAATAGTTGAGAAATATAGTGACAGGGTAGATTTTGTTCTTCTATTTTGGGACACTCAATCGGATTTAGAAAAGCTTGCGCCTGATTATAATAAGAATATATATCTAATTCCTTCTCAAGAACAACAATCTGAAGCGACCACAATTGATATTTCTGGATTTAGACACATTATGGGTTTTCCAACAAATTATTTGATTACAAGAGAAAATAAAATAATTAACTTTTCCCAAGGAGCAATGATTCCGACAACCTACACAGACCAAAACGGAAAAGAAATTACAATTACGAAAGAAGTTGCCGACCAAAAGAATTATGAAAGACTTGAAAAAGAAATCAAAGAATTAATTGAAAAAACTGGTGCTAACAATGTATAACCGCAATTACGGTGGATTCGACTACGTCCGAATCCACCCCGCCTTGCCAGGCGTGGCAGGTCGGAATTGCTAACGTCAGTTCTAAACCGAAAATTAACGCATATTAACCCGTAACTGACGGTTATACGAGACCGTTGGCTGTAATATGAAAAAAATCGCGATTATAATATTAACATTGAATTTCAACCTTGGATTTGGACAAGTTGAAATTCCTTTTTTTGAACAAATCGCTTTTGATTTTTACAAGGACAGTCTATTGACAAAATTCCCTGTAGAAAAACGAATAAAAATTCCAAAATATACGACTGACTTTCACTTCTCGTCTTATAAATTTCAAGTTAACGAATGTCTGACTGGAGAATTATTGACAGAGGGAAAAGAATTGGAAATTTTCGGGATTTATGCTCTAGAACAAATGGATTTTGATTCGCCAACTCACAAAATGAATTATGAAAACTTGGATAAAAAACAGTTTCGGATTAAAAAATCAAGTAGCAATCTGAATTTAAGAATTTCCCAACCCTATCATAAAAAAGATTACTTTGAGAATTTTTACGTAATTATATCGGAAAATTATAAAAGAAAAAATATCACATACTATTTATTAATAGACAAAAACGGAAAGATAAAAAATTGGTGCAGAAAAGAATCGGAAATGATAATAATCCATTAGTGATTAAAAAAAATACTACAGCCAACACCGGCTATAGTTCATTGCTACTCGCCTACTTCAATTTAAAATTTTTCTTACTTTTAATACTTAAACATAAAGAGGAATGATTTCGTTACGCTGTTTGCTTCGCACGTGTGGAAAAAACTAGCAACGCTTCGCAAACCAACAACCGCAACGAAACCATAGCCCAAACCGTTAGCAAACATATCATGCAAAACCCAAAGCTACTTTACCTTATTCTAATAATAATTCTAAGCTCTTGTTCTAAAGAAAAAAAGTCTGTGCCAACTAAAGAATTCAAAACAAAACAAATTGACACTACCAAACTTTACCATAGAACAAAAGTTATCTATGAAAAGGATAGTCTGAACTATAAGGAAATTGAAGTCTACGTTTCAAAAGAAAATGACACCATTGTGAATCAATGGAAAAAAATTGAAAACGGAAAGATAGACAGTTCTCAAAGCAAGTTTTATAACCTAAAACTGATAGGTAAGAAAAGTGATTCTATTTTGACTGGACAAATAAGTTTTTATTCACCTGGCGACAGTATTCCAGATTCAAAAATATATACGAGATTCGTGACTTTCACTTTTCTTCAACCAGAAAAAGATTCTTTAGTTTTTAAAGAAATTAAGTCCGACAAAAATATAATTGACTTTAAATATCGTATAATTGACAGCTTAGGTTTTATGGGATTTATATCTGACTTAAGAGCCACCAAAATTGATAGCTTACCCGAACAATCTCTTGTAAATAGAAACTACTTTGCTGTGGATACGGATATTTGGACTAACAACACATTTGTAGAAATTGTAAAATAAAAATACGTTTGCTAACACCGGCTATAGTTCATTGCTACTCTCCTGCTTCAATTTAAAATATTTCCTACATTTAGTACCTAAACATATAAGCAATTATTTCGTTTTGCTATTTGCTTCGCACGTGAGGAGAAAACTAGCAACGCTTCGCAAACCGCAAACCGCAACGTAATCATACGCAAACAGTTGGTAACAATACCTATGGCACGCATCCACCGCACTACGTACTTGTGTGTCTGCTTAATGTTCCTAACAGGCACACAGTACGACTGTATATTCGTTAACGTGCCATCGGCACTATACCCAACTATGGATATAACGAATATACCTCTAATGGCTACTATTACTAATTACAGCAAGCTGTCAACGTAACTCGCCATATCCGTGTGCCTGTTACCTGCAATATCCCAAGAGAGTATGGCATCGTTATTAAAGTAATAACAAAACTAATGACTAATATATTTGGTGACATCAAAAATCTCTTTAAATTTGCAACCGAATGAACGTTCACTTTGTATGACGAAAAAAGAAAAAATATTAAAAATAGCGCTGGAATTAATTGTAAATCAAGGAATCCAAGAAACACCAATGTCGCAAATCTCAAAAGTTTCAGGTGTAGCTATGGGGACAATATATCATCATTTTAAAAGCAAAAACGAAATAGTAAACGCCATTTATATCTACCTGAAAAAAGAAATGGGAAATGCGCTTTTAGAAGAAAAAGATAGTTCTAAAGATTACAAAGCACTCTTCTACCAATTTTGGAACAACCTATTTGAGTTTTACCAAAAGAACGAAATGGCCTTTAAGTTTTTACAAAGATTTGTGCAATCGCCACTTATTTCTGATGAAACAAAAGTTGAAGGACTTGAACATTATAAACCAATCATTTCATTTTTTGAAGAGGGATTACGAAACAACATTCTAAAACCTATTGACATTGTACTATTAACAGAAACAATTCACGGAAATATAGTTTCATTAGTGCAAATTCACTTCCAGCAAACAATAGTAGTAAATAAAAAAATCATTGACCAAGCTATTGATATGTCTTGGAGCAGTGTTGCAAACAAAAATTATGAATAAAACAGTATTAGTAACAGGGGGAACGGGCTATATCGGTTCTTGGGTAACCAAAATGCTCTTAGAAAAAGGATATACGGTAAGATTAGCCGTGAGAGACAATAAGAACACAGCAAAGTACCAACACCTTATCGAGTTAGAGAATAGTTCTGATGGTAATTTGGAATTCTGGAATGCTAATTTACTGTCAGAAGGTGATTATGACGAAATGGCGGAAGGCTGTTCTTCTATAATCCATATGGCATCCCCTTTCACACTGCGATTTAAAGATGCTCAAAAAGAGTTGATTGACCCTGCCCTGAAGGGAACAAGAAATGTGCTGAATGCTGCTACAAAATCATCTTCAGTTAAGAAAGTAGTTTTAACCTCGAGTGTTGCTGCTGTTCACGGAGATAATATCGACATGAAAGAGAAAGGCTTATCTGAATTTACTGAAGCGCATTTTAATGATTCAAGCAGTGCATCTCACCAACCGTATTCCTTTTCTAAAGTAATCGCAGAAAAAGAGGCTTGGAAAATCAGCGAAAGTCAAGATCAATGGAAATTAGTCGTAATTAACCCATCTTTTGTTATGGGACCCTCTTTAACCCAATCTTCTAACTCTGAAAGTTTGAATTTTATGAAAGAAATGCTTTCTGGAAAATACTATTTGGGAGCACCAAACTTAATGTTTGGGTTTGTAGATGTTAGAGATGTTGCCAAAGCACACCTATTAGCCTTAGAAGACGAAACGGCCGAAGGACGACACATATTGGCAGAAAGAACAACGTCAGTTTTTGATTTTTCCCGATTAATCAAAAAAAGTTACGGCAATAAATACAAATTACCATTGATGCAATCACCAAAAATAATGCTGTATTTAGTAGGCTGGATGTTTGGTTTAGGAACCAAATTTATACGCCGGAATGTGGGCTATGATATAAAGTTAAATACGTCAAAGAGTAAGGAAAAATTAGGTTTAACTTACACCAATTTGCAGAATACGATAGAAGATATGGTGTCGCAAATGCAGGAAAATAAAATCATATCCTAGCACAAAAACGTATCTCGGAAGTAGATTATAATCAATTATAAACTGAACAAATTTATACCAAATGAAAAAAACATTACTTACATCAATCCTATTTACATTAATTGTTTATTGCGGTTTTGGACAAACAACCATTCCTGACAACACAAACATTAGTGGTAGCTGGACTGTAGCTAATTCGCCCTATATCATTGAGGGTAGAGCCATAGTTCCAAATGGTCAAACGCTAACCATCGAGCCTGGCGTAGAAATTAGACTTCAATCAAGTACATCACCAACGCCATCGTGGTTTGATTATGGCTCTGGGAATGTTGGAGTTATAAGAGTTCAGGGAGAGATAATTGCAAACGGAACTACTACAAACCCTATTCTATTTACAAGGAATAATACTGGTTTTTGGGGTACAATTTTAATAGATGAAAACGCAGCCAATACTTCCTCATTTTCAAATTGTATCATTGAATATGCAAAGGAAAGCAGAAATGTAACCGGAATCACTTCACCTGTCTCATTTAATGGTGGAATCAGTGTTTTTAATAGCACAGTTTCTATCAACCAAAATGAATTTAGAAACAACAACATCAATGGGTTGTATATAAGAGATGTGGCGAATTCTTTTGATTTCTCAAATAATACTTTTTACGATAACGGCTCAAACGGAAGCGTAATCGAACAATCAACCGTAAACGCAATTAACAATACCTACTTTAACAATTCAATTAGCGCGACAGGGCAAGTTTCGGCTATTCGCTCGACTAACTCAACCGTCTATCTCGTTGGTAATTTGATTTACAACAATGACGATTTTGGGATTTTTACTTCTGGAGGAGGGAATCATTATGTTGTAAACAATACTATTTTTGGCAACAGTCAAGGCGTAAGAGTAGAAACTGGGGCAAATACGTTTATACATAGTTCCATTATTCAGAACAATACATTGAACTTTTCGACCAGCAATGTTGGCGGAGCTAATGTAGAAATGCAGTATAGTTTAACCAATGACGCTACGTTTCCTACGAATGTTACAAATGTTTCAAGTAATTTGTTGAACTCAGATGCGCTATTTACCAATTCTGGAGCAAATGATTTCAGTTTACAAAGTACATCGCCTGCGATTGATGCAGGCAATCCAAGTTCATCAGGTTTAAATATAACTGTAACAGATATTTTAGGAAACCCTAGAATAGATAATACAATTATTGATATTGGAGCCATAGAGTTTCAACAGGCCCTTAGTGTAAATAACATTAATGAATTAGCGGATTTAAATATTTACCCCAATCCAACAAAAGATTTTATTTATGTAACATCAAATGAATCGTTAACAATTGAAGTTTTTTCAATTGACGGAAAATCAATTGGAAATTACAATGCAAAAATCATTGACTTGTCAAAAGTTAAAGCGGGCATTTATGTTCTGAAAGTTGAAGATTCAACTGGAAAAAGTATCATAAGAAAGATAGTAAAGAAATAGAAGCCAGCAGGTAACTATGGCAATAATTATGAGAACGATGAGAAAATATCTATTTCTAGTAATACTAATATCCATTCTAGCTTGCAAAGAGGATAAAACATCTGATTCTGAATTAACAAATATTGACTATACTGAATTTGTCAATCCTTTTATTGGTACTGACGGAACAGGACACACGTTTCCAGGTCCAAGCAGGCCTTTTGCCATGGTGCAACCCGGACCAGACAATACCGACCAGGGTTGGGATTATACTAGTGGGTATCAACTCAAAGACTCTACCATCATAGGATTTTCCAATACCAGAGCGAGCGGAACAGGTATTAGTGAATTTGGAGATGTATTACTTTTCCCATTTACAAAAGAATCAGATAGCCTTTCAGCCAAAAAAACAGACGAAACCGCTGACGTGGGTTACTACAAGGTAGATTTAAATAATGGTGTCCAGGCTGAACTCACCTCAACAGACCGTGTTGGTTTTCACAGATATACTTACCCAAGCCAGAAAGCTAAATTATTGGTTAACCTACAACATGGTTTACGTTTTATTACAGACAGTTTGGTTTTGGATAGCGACATTACAATTGAAGCAGATAAAAAAACCATTTCCGGCTATTGCCATACCAGCAACTGGGTAGAGCGGAAGTATTTTTTTACCCTCACCTTCGACCAGACTTATGATTCCATCAGACAATTGCCTCTTGGACCGAAAGAAAACGCACCAAAAAGTATTTTAGATTTCACCCTTAAGAACAACATTTTAAAAGCTAAAGTCGCTTTATCTTCTGTAAGCGTCGATGGCGCAAAAAAGAACCTTAACTCAGAACTCAACCACTGGGATTTTGAACAAGTGAGACAAGAAAGCAAAGAGGTTTGGAATACGTATTTGAGTAAAATTGATATTGAAGCAGAAGACAAGCAAAAAACCATTTTCTACACGTCTATGTACCATTTGTTTTTACAACCCAGCAATATAGCAGATGTGGATGGCAGGTACAGAGGTGCTGATGATCAAATTGCTACAGCTAAAAATGGAGAATACTACTCTACGCTTTCACTTTGGGATACGTACCGAGCTGCGCATCCCTTGTATACTATTTTGGTACCGGAGCGTGTTGACGGCTTTGTAAATACATTTCTCGCCCATCATAAAGCACAAGGCTATTTACCCATCTGGACCGCCTGGGGACAGGAAAACCACTGTATGATTGGCAACCATTCCATACCAGTCATTGTGGATGCTTACAACAAAGGGTTTGATGGGTTTGACTACCATGAAGCCATGACGGCAATGGTAGAATCATCTACAGAAAATCACCTGAATTCAGATTGGGACCTTTATAACAAATACGGCTATTACCCTTTTGATTATCTGGACAACGAAGCCGTTTCCAGAACGCTGGAAAGCGGATTTGACGATTATGCCATTTCCATTATGGCAAAAGATATGGGCATGGATAGCATTGCCGGCGTATTTGCCAAAAGAGCAAAATATTATGAAAATTTATTTGACCCGGAAACGGGCTTAATGCGCGGTAAAGATTCCAAAGGACAGTTTAGAACGCCTTTTAATCCTCTGGATGCCACATCGCCGATGAATAATCCCGGAGATTACACCGAAGCAAATGCCTGGCAGTACACCTGGACGACGTCGCATTATGATGTGGAAAATTACACAAAATTGCTCGGTGGCAAAGACCAATTCACAGAACAATTGAATACGTTCTTTTCTATTTCAGGTGATGGCGACAATAAGCATTTGGGACAAGAAGGCTTAATAGGACAATATGCCCACGGCAATGAACCTAGCCATCACATTGCTTATTTATATGCCTACTCAAACACACCAGAAAGAGGAAATGAACTTATAACTGAAATTTACAACAAGTTCTACGATGAAACACCTGAAGGCATCACCGGAAATGATGACTGCGGACAGATGAGTGCCTGGTATATATTCTCAACCTTAGGCTTTTATCCGGTAAATCCAGCAAATACAGAATATGTTTTAGGAATTCCGCAAGTAGAAAAAGCTACTATAAATTTGCAAAACGGCAAGACGTTTAAAATTAGAAAAACTAAACAGTTAGAAGATTTATCTATTCAACTGAATAATAAAGAAATTGAAAGGATTATTAAACACCAAGATGTTATAGGTGGAGGAACTTTAGAATTTAAATAACTAATGTCAACAGAAGCTATACCTAATACGGGCGAAAGTCCTAATATGAAGGCAATTAGATTAATCAAAATTTTCGGTAAACGGACAGTGAAGTGTATTGAAATCTCGCACTACGCATAGATGAGACCGTTGTAAACAATTATGAAAAACTTAATTCTAATAATTATTTCATTAACATTCTTCAACTCTTTTAGCCAAGAGTCAAAAGATTTCATAAAATCAGAGGACTATTATTTAACGGAAATTGACCCACTAACAATGAAAAAATATTGGGAAAATTTTCCAACTGAAAATGTATTGAAGCCCATTCCTATTTATTTAAAAGATAAAAACGGAAAAACACTTTATGAAATTAAAATATCAGAGTTGGAATTTTATAGCGGAACTTCAATTGAGGTTTTGGATATTGATAATTTGAAGGACATTGAACAAATAATACATTTGGAATCCGGTTACGATGCTTGTTGCACTAGTTATTATTCGACTTATTTGCTCAAAGCAAAAGATGGAAAATTAATTAAACTCCCCGAAATTGATAATTTGCATTGTGACGGACCAGAACCAAGATTTGAATATAGATTCCCAAATCAAAAATTCGGACATGAAAACCAAATCTTAATGACTAAATCATTCCTAAACGACGATTACAAAGTTGAAAAGGTTGAAATACAAAAAACATATTCTTGGAACGGAAAAACATTTGAATTAAAAAAATAACTATTCGCAACAATAGCTATAATTGTTAGCACCAGTTCGCACTGCGTGCTCGTGTCATTGCTACTCCCCTGCTTCAATTTAAAATTTTTCCTACATTTAGCACCTAAACATAAAAAGGAAGGATTTCGTTTCGCTGTTTGCTTCGCACGTGTGGAAAAATCTAGCAACGCTTTGCAAATCGCAAACCGCATAGTAATCATTGACTAGACCGCTGTGCCTCATTAAAAAACAGAGTCCTTACAAAACGTAAGAACTCTGCTTGAAAAAAATTACTCTTTAGGCAGAAGCCTCCCACTAACAGGTTCAAGGTCGTACATTACAAAAGTTTCTATTATACTTTCCATATCCTCGTTTTCACCGTGGTCTTCTTTTCCTTCTTTGGTTTCAAGGAAATTATAGAGGGTTTCTTTTTTATCGTAAGTTGCCCAAACAACAACTGAATTTCTTCCCTCATCGACACTAACCTGATAAGCTAGAAGACCATCAGATTTTTTGTCCATTTTCAAAGTCGGAGCTTTTGCAATCCTTACTAAATCATCAAGTTTACCAGGTTTTGCAGTTGATACTGACATAAAGGTATACGTTGGGCTTTTCATCGTTTTTTTCATTTTTTGATTATTTTTTTGCTTACAAGTGAATGTCAATATTAGTATTGATAATAAAACTATTTTATTCAATTCCATTGTTATTAATTTATTTTATTATGGTTTTGATGCAAATATAAAATATTATTTCAAATTCATAATATTATTTTGTAATTTTGTTCATTATAATACTAAATTGACTTAATGAAGCTTACATTACTTAAAGATATAATTGAACTAATAGAGGACTTTCAAACTTCAAACGACTCTGAAAAAATAGAAGATTTCACAATCTGGCTCAACAACAAATTGTTTTCGTTAAATCATAGTGAAGAGCACTCAACTCACGATGAACTATTGATTGCTTTTAAAATAATGTTGCTAAATAAAGAACTGAAAAAACAGACAAAAAACGTTTTATCGAAATCAAATGTGTCGTCCATTGATGAATACAGCTTTTTATTACACTTGAATTACCAAGAAAGCTTCAGAAAAATGGAGTTAGTGGATTTGCACAATCTTGAAGCACCAACGGGAATAGAAATTATAAAAAGACTTCTAAAAAATAGGCTGATTGACGAATTTCCAGATAAAGAAGACAAAAGGGCAAAAAGAATAAAAATAACAAAAAAAGGAATTGCGGAGTTGGAATCAATTAAACCAAGAATTGATTCAACTTTTATGAAATTGACAGAACCTCTTAACCTGAATGAAAAAATTCAAATTAGTGGCCTTCTAGATAAACTGATACATTAAGAAATAACAAGGCACAACTAAGAACTGAATTAAAAAAGCACCTTTTTCTTCGAAAAATACATCCTGTGATTTAAATTACACATCATCCTTTAACTCTGGAAAAATCTCGTTTTAGTTTATAGCGTGGTTAAAACGAGGTTATAACCATATTATAGCAATGCAAACCTGTTTAGTAAGTACCTAAGATTTGCTCAATAATAGAACGGAAAGACTAAAGGCCACAAAGATTTATTTCCCGATGCAAAAATTAGCAAATATATTCCCCAAGAGGTCATCGGTCGTAATCTCGCCGGTAATCTCTCCAAAGTGATGAAGAGCCTGTCGTATATCTATCGCCAACAAATCGCCTGAAAGTCCAGTTTCCAATCCTTCCTTAACCTTTTGGATTTCTTCAAAGGCCTTAATCAGAGCATCATAGTGCCTAGTATTGGTCACAATAGTGTCATTGTTCCGTAAGGCGCCAGTATTGATTAAATTTAAAAGAGTCTCGGTAAGTTGTTCTATACCAAACCCGGTCTTAGCAGAGAGCAGCAGGACATCAGGAATGGTTGTATTAATCTCAGCAAGCTGCATATCGTCTAATACATCTATCTTATTGGCAATAACCAATAAAGGCTTTTGAGGATATTTGTTCCTAATTTTTTCAATCTCAATTCTTACGCTTTCCAAATCAGCAATTTGTTTGGCAGCATCAAATAGGAATATGGTGACTTGCGACTGCTCGATTTTTTCAAACGTCTTTTTTATGCCTATGGACTCAACAACATCTTCGGTCTCTCGTATACCTGCCGTATCTATAAAGCGAAATCCTATTCCTCCTATAGAAATCTCGTCTTCAATGGTATCACGTGTAGTACCAGCAATTTCCGATACAATAGCACGCTCATCATTGAGCAAGGCATTGAGCAACGTAGATTTTCCCACATTAGGCTCACCCACAATAGCGACAGGAATGCCGTTCTTTATCACATTGCCCACAGCAAACGAATCAATAAGACGCTTAAGCACAAAACTAATGCGGTCAATGAGTTCCTTAAATTGGGTTCTGTCTGCAAATTCTACATCCTCTTCAGCAAAATCAAGTTCCAACTCAATGAGGGAAGCAAAATTCATAAGCTCTTCCCTAAGCCTAGAGATTTCAGAAGAAAAGCCACCACGCATCTGTTGCATGGCAATTTGATGTGCCGCCTCGTTATCACTAGAAATTAAGTCGGCAACAGCTTCTGCTTGGCTCAAATCCAATTTTCCATTTAAAAAAGCTCGTAGCGTAAATTCTCCAGGCGATGCCATCCTGCAACCCTTTCGTAAAAAAAGCTGTATGATTTCTTGCTGTATATAGGTTGAACCATGGCACGATATTTCCACAACATCTTCACCTGTGTAAGATTTCGGATTTTTAAATAGCGATACCAATACCTCATCCAAGGTTTTCATACCGTCTACTATATGCCCCAAATGTATGGTATGCGTAGCTTGCTGTTTTAAATCTTTTCCACTAACCGATTTAAAGTTTTCGGACACAAGGGCAATAGCAGCCGGGCCGGACAGTCTAATAACTGCTATGGCGCCGCTTCCTGATGGTGTCGCTAAGGCTATTATGGTATCTTGATGAGACATCTAATTCAATTATACTCTGCAAAAATAAAGTATTTTCATAGGAACACTGTAATAGAACCATAGAAACAGGGCTTGTTAAGAATTTAGTCGAAAAAATAAATCAAGGACCGTATATTTGTGTCACAAAAGTTAGTAACAAAAAAGGGATAACAATGAAAAGAACGTTAGTAGTAATTGCAGCGATAATGATGATGTTTGGATGCCAACAGAATGAGCAGCCAGAAGGTTTTGTAGTAAATGGGACAGCGACAGATGTGTACAATGGCATTAGACTTTACCTCAATAACATAGGCCCTAGAGGGCGCTTAACCCCTATCGATACTGCCATTGTTATGAACGAAACCTTTAAATTTGAAGGGAAACTCAGCCATCCTAAATTATTGTACCTCACCATGAACAGTGTTCCAGGTAGATTTCCACTAATGGTAGAAAATGGCGAAATGACAATGAAAATTGACAAAACAAACCTGCAGAATACCATTTTTGAAGGATCGGAGTCCCACCAAAGCTATCTAACCTTTGTAGACAAGTATAAATCCTATCAAAGCGACATGATGTTACAGAGTCGGGCCTTTACAGATGCACGTAGTATCAATGACAGCACGGCTATGGAAAAAGCTACGGAAAACCTTACCAAAATAAGGGAAGAAGCGCAGGAATACCCATATCAATTTATGGAAAACCGACCTGAGGATTTTGTGTCTCTCGAAATTTATGAAATGCAGTTGAACCAACGCGAAAAGGACGGACAACGACTTATAGATATCTTTGACAATTTTGATGAATCTTTAAAATCATCTGCTAAGGGCTTACAACTAAAGACTAAAACAGCCCAAATGAAAAAGGAAATGGAAGCCAACAAACATTTACAGATTGGTATGAAAGCACCAGATTTTAGTGGTCCTGACCCAGACGGCAATACCGTTTCATTAAGTGAGGTAGTCAATAAAGGAAAAGTAACGATTATAGATTTCTGGGCGGCATGGTGCGGTCCTTGTCGAAGGGAGAACCCTAATGTAGTAAGGATATACAACAAATATCATGACCAAGGCCTTGAAATTATTGGCGTTTCTTTAGATGGACAATCAAGGCAACAAGACCCAAAGAAAGCCTGGTTAGATGCTATAGAGGAAGATAACTTAACATGGAACCACGTATCCAACCTTAAATACTTTAACGACCCAATAGCCAAAACTTATAATATCCAGGCCATACCTGCGACCTATATATTGGATAGCGAGGGTAAAATAGTGGATAAAAACCTAAGGGGTTCTCAGCTAGAACTTAAGGTCATGGAACTTCTAGGAATAGAATAAAATAAAATAAGTAAAGCCTGCGAAAGCGGGCTTTACTAATGGAGCTTTCCAGTTTTATAGAGCACGAATAAAATTATGATGGGTATGGACAACAAAGCGACGTGCCCTAAATCCGTTTTGAATAGACTTGGCATCAAAATTAAGGTAACGACATAGCCACCAACCGCACCGCCAAAATGGGCATCGTGGCCTATATTGCCAAGCTTGTTTTTCATCCCATAAATGGAATAAAGCAAATACCCTACGCCAAACACATAGCCCGGAATTGGTATTGGTATAAAAAACATGTACAACCGCATTTCAGGATATAACAAAATGGCGGCATAAAGCACTCCCGTAACCGCACCACTAGCACCTACAGCACTATACCAAAACTCATCCTTATGAAAATAGAGCGATAGGAGATTACCAAAAACAAGGCTAGCCACATAGATAATGATGAAATTTAGGGTTCCTAATTGCAATATGACCGTATGTGCAAAAAAATACAGAGTTAACATATTGAAGAGCAAATGCGTCAAATCAACATGCAAAAACCCAGAACTGAACATCCGTATTTGGTCACCACGTCTTATCTGCCCCACATTAAACTTATAACGCTCAAAGAAAATTCGGTTATCAAAACCTTTAAATGATAGTACTGCATTGGCTGCAATGATGATACCTGTAACTAAATCTAAGTTGTACATAAGCTTTCCGTAAGCTCAAATATAATATATTTGCTACCAGTTTTCATACTGTAAGATGCAGCTACTTGCCTATATCCTTATTTACCCTATACTTTGGTTGATTTCCATACTTCCATTTAGGCTTTTATACATGCTATCGGACATTGTATGCTTTATTTTTTACAGAATTATAGGGTATCGAAAACATGTGGTCAAAGGCAATTTAAGATTGGTCTTTCCAGAAAAGAGTGAAAAGGAAATAAATGCCATTACAAAAGCCTTTTACATTCACTTATGCGATTTATTTTTAGAGATGATTAAAACCTTAACCATTTCTAGAAGCGAATTAAACCAGCGCTTTAAGGTTAAAAATGTAGAAACCATTAGGCAATTGGAAAGTCATAATACAAGTATTGTATTAATGTACGGACACTTCGCCAGTTACGAGTGGTCAACTGTCCTGCAATCCATCATCAATATGCCAGGCTTAGGCATTTACAAAAAAATCGCGAACAAATATTTTGACAACTTGGCCAAACGAATCAGAGGTAAATACAAAACAGAACTCGTACATTCTAAACGGGCTCTTGCACGTATTGAAGAACTTTATAATAAGGATGACCATAGAATGATTGCTTTTCTCAGCGATCAATCTCCTAAACTAAAACCCAATAATGTGTGGTTGGATTTTATGGACATCAAAGTCCCGTGCTTTGTAGGTGCTGAGGCCGTGGCCAAAAAATATAATTATCCTGTGGGTTTTTTACAAATTGACAAGGTGAAGCGTGGGCATTATGAAGCCGAAATCAAAATTCTCTCAGAGAGACCTCAAGAAGAGCCTGAATTTGCCATAATAGAAAAGTTCAATCGCTTACTTGAAGCACAAATCAAAGCAAAACCAGAATTCTATCTTTGGACCCACAAACGCTGGAAACACAGGGATAAGGCGCCTAAGTAGAGGTGTATTTACAACTCAAACCAAGCATCTACATTCGTAGCGGTGTAATCACCTTTTACCTGGGACTTGTGAATAAATTCATTGGTGGCCTTATCATAGGTATAATCCTCAGCCCAAACCTTATGATGTTTAGCCAAGCTTATAATGCTATCGCATACATAATTAATTTCGGCATTGGTCGTGGTTGGGTGTATAGACATCCTAATCCATCCTGGTTTGCGCACTAAATCTCCTATAGAAATCTCATTGGTAAGCTCATGTGACGTGTCATAATCAACATGCAATAGGTAATGACCATAAGTACCAGCACAACTGCAGCCGCCTCGTGTTTGAATACCGAATCTATCGTTGAGCAATTTCACACCTAGGTTGTAGTGCAAATCGTCGATATAAAACGAAATAACCCCAAGCCTATCGGTATGTTGCCCTGCTAGAATATTTATGCTTTTATGTGGCGTCAAACGTTTAAAAACAATATCTAAAAGTTCATGTTCGCGCTTAAGTATGCTATCAACACCCATTTGCTCTTTGAGCTTTATGGCCAGCGCGGTTTTAATGGTTTGAAGAAACCCTGGCGTGCCACCATCTTCCCTATCTTCAATGTTGTCTATGTATTTATGTTCGCCCCAAGGATTGGTCCAGCTTACGGTACCGCCTCCAGGACAGTCGGGCACCATATTTTTATAGAGCTTCTTACTAAATACCAAAACACCTGAAGACCCTGGGCCTCCCAAGAACTTGTGCGGTGAAAAAAAGATAGCATCCAAATGAGCATCGTCATCATGTGCAGGGTGCATATCAATGTCCACATAAGGAGCAGAGCAGGCAAAATCAACAAAACAAACGCCACCATGTTTGTGCATCAACTTTGCGATATCATGATAAGGGTTTTGAATTCCCGTAACATTTGAGCCTGCAATAACCGATGCTATTTTTAATGGACGGTCTTTATATGTTTCTAATAAGGTTTCAAGATTCTGCAAACTGAATAAACCTTCCTTTCCAGGTGGAATAACCTCTACTTTGGCCATGGTCTCCAACCATGACGTATGATTGGAATGATGCTCCATATGCGTCACAAAAACCACAGGACGCATCTCATCAGGAATCGTGGTTAAGTCTTTTAAATTTTCGGGCACCTTAAGCCCAAGAATCCTTTGAAATTTATTAACCACGCCGGTCATGCCATTACCAGACACAATTAAAACATCATCATCATTACTATTCACATGGTCTTTAATAATCTGCTTGGCTTTGTGATAGGCCTTTGTCATGGCCGTTCCAGAAACTGTGGTTTCTGTATGTGTATTGGCCACAAAAGGACCAAAGTCATTTAACAACTTATCTTCTATGGGGCCATATAACCTTCCAGAAGCTGTCCAATCGGTATAGATAAGCTTTTGCTCTCCAAAAGGCGATTCAAAGGTTTGGTCATGCCCAATGATGTGCTGCCTAAACCTTTCAAAGTACAGTTCTAATTCGGTTGATTTTTCAGTAATGGCGTGTGACATAGACCGCAATTTACACCAAAGATACTAAATCCCTGCCAGCTCTTTTAATTCAGCAATAAATCGGTTGGCCAAATCATCGGCTTCCATTTGAGATGGTGCTTCGGTATATATCCTAATAATGGGTTCTGTATTACTTTTTCTCAGGTGTACCCAGCTGTCAGCAAAGTCAATCTTTACACCATCTACAGTACTCACGTTTTCGTCTTCATACGTTTTAGCTATGGTAGCTAACAAGGTATCGACGTCGAGTTCAGGGGTAAGCTGAATTTTTTTCTTGCTCATAAAATAGAGCGGATAGGTCGTTTTAAGTTGGCTCACACTAAGATTTTTATCGGCCAGTAGACTTAAAAATAAGGCCACACCAACCAAGGCATCGCGACCATAATGTAATTCTGGATAGATGATGCCGCCATTACCTTCTCCACCAATGACAGCGTCTGTTTGTTTCATTAATTCAACCACATTGACCTCTCCAACAGCACTGGCCTGATAGGTGCCACCGTGTTTTTCGGTAACATCTCTAAGGGCTCTGGTAGAACTCATATTACTAACTGTATTTCCTGGTGTTTGGCCCAAGACATAATCGGCACAAGCTACTAGCGTGTATTCTTCACCAAACATCTCACCGTTTTCATCCATAAAGGCCAGTCGATCCACATCGGGATCAACAACAATACCCAAGTCTGCCTTCTCGTGCTTTACAGCATCGGACAAATCTGTTAGATGCTCTTTTAGAGGTTCTGGATTATGGGGGAAATGACCATTTGGCTCACAATAAAGTTTAACCACGTAAACACCCAAGCGCTCAAGAAGTTCTGGTATAGCAATACCTCCTGTAGAATTAACACCGTCCACAACCACCTTGAACTTAGCAGCTTCTATGGCTTTTTTATTAACAAGAGGTAAGTCTAAAACCTCATCGATATGCATATCAATATAAGCATCGTTGCGTGTAATCTTTCCTAGCGAATCAACATCGGCAAAAGTCATGTCCTTAGATTCAGCAAGTTCTAAAATCTTCTTGCCCTCTTCACCACTCAAAAATTCACCTTTGGCATTAAGAAGCTTTAAAGCATTCCATTGCTTGGGATTATGGCTCGCGGTTAAGATAATACCACCATCGGCATGCTCCATAGGAACAGCTACTTCTACTGTTGGAGTTGTGGAAAGTCCTAAATCAATGACATGGATACCAAGGCCTACCAAGGTTTGCATCACAAGATTCTGTATCATCTCTCCCGAAATGCGAGCGTCCCTACCAACTACTACTCTATAATGCTCCTTGTCTCGCTGTTGCTTTAACCATGTGCCATAGGCAGCAGCAAATTTAACAACGTCAATTGGTGTTAAGTTGTCCTCCACTTGGCCTCCTATGGTTCCTCGTATACCAGATATTGATTTTATTAATGTCATGCCGTTGATTTTTCGCAAATATAACCATCTCTAACTGTTTTGTTATTATGAATTTGTAAATTCGACGAATGAATTTTTTAGCCCATATCTATCTCTCTGGCGACAATGAACTACTCACCCTAGGCAACTTTGCGGCCGATGGCATTAGGGGACGAAAGTATTTGGATTATCCCGAAGAAATCCAGGCAGGAATTCTGTTGCATCGCTTTATAGACACCTATACAGATGCGCACCCTATTTTTAGACAAAGCACCAAACGCCTTCATGAACCTTATGGGCATTACAGTGGTGTTATTATTGATATTTTTTACGATCACTTTTTAGCTAAAAATTGGTCCAGGTACAGCACAGTGGCGTTGGAAGATTTTGTAGAAGCCTTTTATGCGAGCCTACAGAAACATTGGGATGAACTCCCACCGAAATTCAAACATCTTACGCCTTACATGATTGAAGGAAATTGGTTGGTAAACTATGCCTCCATTGAAGGCATCCAGTCCGTGCTCAATGGCATGAACCGTAGAACCAACTACAAATCCAAAATGGATAAAGCCGTAAAGGAACTAACCTTATTTTACCAAGATTTTGAAAATGAATTTTTTGCATTCTTTGACGAATTACAACATGCTGCTTTAGAAAAACGTAAAAAACTCGAAATAGAATTTAATATCAGATGAGGAGAGTCTTATTTTGCATCACTTTAACCTTACTTTTTTATGGTTGTCGAGGTCCAGAGACCACAGAAACAGCTAGGGCAAAAAATGAGGGTCTAATCACCACCAAGGCCATGGTGGTGAGCGCACGACAAGAGGCTTCGGATATCGGTGTGGACCTTATGAAAAAAGGCGGTAATGCCTTTGATGCGATGCTGGCAACCTCCATGGCACTTGCAGTAACATACCCTTACGCTGGTAATCTCGGTGGCGGTGGTTTTATCGTCTATCGCCTCGAAGATGGCACAAAAGGAGCGCTAGACTTTAGGGAAAAAGCACCATTAGCGGCTTCAAAAGATATGTATCTCAATGCCAATGGTGACATCATTCCCAACAAAAGTACCCTAGGCAGTTATGCCATCGCAGTTCCCGGAACTGTAGCAGGTATTTTTAAAGCCCATGAGAGATTTGGTCGTCTGGATGTTGAGACGGTTCTTAGACCAGTAGTGGATCTCGCAAAAAGAGGCTTTCGCGTCACCAAACTACAAGCAGAATCGCTTAATAAATACGATAGCATTTTCAAACAGGTCAATAAAAAAGACATCCTGTTTAGTAAAGCGTACAAGCCTGGGGACACCATTAAAAACATAGCACTTGCAAATACGCTGGAGCGGCTCATCCAATATGGCAGTGAAGACTTCTATAAGGGCGAAACGGCCAAAAAACTAGTGGCCTTCTTACAAACCCATGGCGCACTCATTACCGTAGAAGACCTTGAAGCCTACCAAGCCAAATGGCGAGACCCGATTAGCTTCACCTATGATGACCTTACGATAACCTCCATGTCTCCACCATCGTCTGGCGGCATCGTTCTGCAACAAATTATGGGCATGATTGAAGACTTTGACCTTAAGGCTACTGGACACAACACCTTAGAGACCATTCAGGTGCTAGTGGAGGCGGAAAAACGGGCTTACGCAGACCGAGCGTTTTATCTGGGCGATCCCGATTTTGTAGACATCCCATCAAAACAGCTAACAAGTAAAGCTTATTTAAAAGAACGAATGGCCAACTTTACGTTAGACCACCCTACACCATCAGAAGACATCTCCCATGGCCATATTGAAACCTATGAGAGCGATGAAACCACCCATTTTTCAATCGTAGATCAATTTGGAAATGCCTTAGCCATGACCACAACACTCAATGGTGCGTATGGCTCTAAGCTTTATGCCGATGAGCTTGGTTTTTTTCTGAATAATGAAATGGATGATTTTAGCAGCAAACCCGGAGAACCCAATATCTATGGCCTCATTGGTGCCGAAGCGAACAGCATACAACCCGAAAAACGGATGCTTAGTTCCATGACGCCTACCATAATAGAAAAACAGTCTAAACTCTTTATGGTTTTAGGAACACCAGGAGGATCAACCATAATTACTTCGGTGCTGCAAACCATTCTCAACGTGCACGAATTCGGTTTATGCATGCAAGAAGCTGTCGATGCCCCACGCTTTCATCACCAATGGTTACCCGATGAAATCCGTATGGAGCCCGAAGGCTTCGACCCTATAATCATAGAACAACTTATAGCTAAAGGTTATCCTATTAATTTTGAGCGCACACCCATAATCGGAAAAGTAGATGCCATCCTCATCAGGGATGATGGCACTTTGGAAGGAGGTGCAGACCACCGTGGCGATGATGCGGCTAGTGGTTTCTAAAAGTTTTTTCAACCATTTTACAGATGGAACACTAGGTATATTGTATCTTTAAGTGCCCTAAGCTACCTGCACCGAAATTACATTTAAAAATTAGTTTATTATGACGCGATTATTTTCAGCACTTTTAGGTCTCACATTCTGTATTGGATTTTCCCAAGGAACCCAACTACTAAGACAACCGACCTTACACGGCGATACCGTGGTTTTTGTCTATGCCAATGATTTATGGAAGGCTTCCGTAAATGGAGGCACCGCCATCCGATTAACGAGTGATGAGGGCTACGAATCAAACCCGCATTTTTCCAATGATGGTAAATACATTGCATTTACTGCCCAATACGATGGTAATGTAGATGTCTTTGTGGTGCCCTCTGAAGGTGGCGAACCGCAACGCCTTACCTATCATCCTACTGGCGATTATGTGCAAGGCTGGACCCCAGATGGCAAGGTTTTGTTCCGCTCGGGTCGCGAGAGCCAACCTACCATGACCAATAAGTTTTTTACAGTTGGTCTAGATGGTGGCCTTCCTGAAGCCTTGGATGTTCCCCGAGCAGCCTATGGTGAAATGTCCAGGGATGGAAAACACCTCGCTTACACCCCAATCACAGGCTGGGATGCGGAATGGCGCAATTACCGTGGCGGACAAGCCATGCCTATATGGGTAGTGAACTTAAAGACCAAAGAACTTACGCGTACCTCACAGCCTACCAAAGAACGCCATCTAGACCCTGTTTGGCTAAATGGTGTGGTCTATTTTATGTCAGAACGGGACTATACCATGAACATCTGGTCGTTTGATCCTAAGACCAAAGCAGAAAACCAAATCACCTATCACAAAAAATTCGACGTCAAAAGCTTAGATGCAAGTGCCGATAAATTAGTTTACGAACAAGGTGGCTATTTACACCTGTATGACCCAGCTACAACGAGTTCAAGACGGCTGAATATAGACGTTAAAGGCGACCTCAATTTTTACCGTACCAAATGGGATGATGTTTCAGCAAACAACCTAAGCAATCCCAATGTGTCGCCTACAGGGAAACGTGCTATTTTTGAATACCGAGGCGAAATATTTACCATACCCAAAGACAATGGGACATGGATGAACCTTACCAACTCACCAGGTGTTGCCGATCGCGCACCGATCTGGTCACCTAAGGGCGATAAGGTCGCTTGGTTCTCCGATAAAAGTGGTGAGTACCAACTGATGATAGCCAATCAAGATGGCTCAGAGGTTGAGGCAATTCCCCTACCCGACCCTACCTTCTACTTTCAGCCCGATTGGTCACCAGATGGTAAGTATCTTGCCTATACCGATACCCATTATAACATTTGGGTTTTAAATCTAGAAACCAAGAAAGCGACCATTGCAGACACGGACCGCTACGCACACCCTAACCGTGCCATGAATCCGGTATGGTCGCCAGATAGCCAATGGATTGCCTATTCCAAACAACAGGCCAGCCATTTTAAAGCCATTTATGCCTATAACGTCGATACAAAGAAGACCATGCAGCTTACCGACCCCATTGCAGATGCCATTACGCCTGTGTGGGATGAATCGGGCAAATACCTCTACACGCTTGCAAGCACCAATTACGGATTGCAATCGGGTTGGTTGGATATGAGTTCTTACGACCCAAGTTCCAACATCACAAGAAGCCTTTATGCCATAGTTCTAAATGCCGAAGACGAAGCTCCTAATCTGCCCAAAAACGATTTAGAAAAGGTAGATGACGACAAAGCGGCTGATAAAAAGGACGACGACAAAAAAGAAGACGCTAAAGAGGACAATGCCGTCACTATTGTTGAAGCCGGTATTTACGACCGTGCAGTAGCCTTAGACTTGCCCGCAAGGAATTATGTGGCCCTATTAAAAGGACCAAAAAACACCGTATTTATCGCGGAGAACGTTCCAAACCAACGCGGATTAAAGGTACATTCCTATGATGTGGAAAAAGAAAAAGCCTCTGATTTCGCAGAAGGCGTTTCAGAAATGGTGGCCTCTAACGACCGCAAATCCATCCTGTTACGACAAAATGGCAACTGGATATTAACCAGCACGGCTAGTGCACCCAAACCCGGTAAGGATGTTCTAAAAGTCAACGCGAAGATTAAATTAGACCCTAAGGCAGAAGCCCATCAGATTTTTAAAGAAGGTTGGCGCTACATGCGAGACTTCCTCTATGTGGATAATGTGCACGGAGCACCTTGGGATACCATTTACGAATGGTACGCGCCCTGGGTTGACCATGTGCGCCACAGAACAGACCTTAACTATATCGTGGATATTATGAGCGGCGAGGTGGCCATTGGCCATTCCTATGTTAGTGGTGGCGACTTCCCGGATGTCGATTATGTGCCAGTAGGGCTTTTAGGTTGTGACTTTACACTTAAAAACGGTAAGTATCAAATCGCCAAAATCTATAATGGCGAACGTTGGAATCCCAATATAGAAGCACCTTTGGCCAAACCTGGTATCGCTGTCAATGAAGGCGATTACATTCTACAAATCAATGGGAAACCCCTAAATGAAGGTACCAATCCGTATCAATTACTAGAGCAAACCGCTGGTCGTGAGATTACGATTACGGTGAATGACAAGCCTTCAATGTCTGGAGCACGTGACGTCTTGGTTAAGCCCGTTTCCAACGAACGTGGGCTTAGAACCATCGCTTGGGTAGAAGACAATCGCCGTAAGGTAGATGAGCTGTCCAATGGAAAATTGGCCTATGTCTATGTGCCCAACACAGGTCGTGGAGGTTTTACAGCGTTCAACAGGTACTACTTTTCGCAACAAGATAAAAAAGGTGTCATTATCGATGAACGCAATAACGGTGGTGGCTCAGCCGCAGATTATATGATTGATATCATGTCGCGTGAGCTTTTTGGCTACTTCAACAGTAAGGCTAGTGACAACCGTCCTTGGACCACACCTATGGCCGGTATCTGGGGACCAAAGGTAATGCTCATAAATGAGCGCGCCGGTTCTGGTGGAGATTTACTCCCTTATATGTTCAAGATGAAAGAAATTGGCCCTCTTGTGGGAACAAGAACTTGGGGCGGCTTGGTAGGTACCTGGGATACACCACGTTTTATTGATGGTGGCCGTATGGTAGCACCTCGTGGCGGTTTCTTTGATGTTAATGGCGAATGGGCCGTTGAAGGCGAAGGTGTAGCACCAGATATTGAAGTGATTCAGCATCCTAAGGAGACTTCCAAAGGAAACGACCCTCAATTGGAACGCGGTGTGCAGGAGGCCATGAAACTCTTAAAGAACAACGAGTTTCAATTACAGCCAGAACCTGCACCTCCAATCCGATGGAAACGTCCTGAAGGTTATAACAACGACAACTAATACCTTAAGTTAACAACAACATTATTTTTGCCAGCTTACGCCATAACGACCCTAAAATTAGAAGGTTTTACCTCGCTTGGCTGGCAAAAATGGTTTGTTGTTCCCTTCAATAATCACATTGATAAAACGACTAAAACATGATATTTTCTTATGTCTAAAAAAATAACCGTCAAGCGTATCCTAAAAATCATAGGCGGACTTATTATTTTCCTTACCCTGCCTTCCCTACTCTTTTTCGGATTCATTTATTTTAAATACAACGAAGATCTACCTCAAGGGGAAACAGGAGCACGCGCAGACGCCTTGGCCAAAACCATGCTTACCGCCTTAAATGAAGAGGCCTACCTTAATACGGACTATATCGAATGGTCCTTTAAGGGCATGCACCACTTTAAGTGGTATAAGACCAAAGGGGAATGCGAAGTATCTTGGGATAGAATGACTGTGGTACTCGATTTAAACAATCCAGACAACTCCAGTGTATTTGCAGGTGAAACACCCTATAACGGTTCAGAAAAAGCAGATTATATTAACAAAGCACTGGACTATTTTAACAACGATTCCTTCTGGTTGGTGGGACCATATAAAGTCTTTGATTCGGGTACCGAACGCGCTCTTGTCACTACCAAAGAGGGCCAAGAGGCCTTGTTGGTCACCTATACCTCAGGAGGTTCTACGCCTGGCGATTCGTATTTATGGCATTTGGATACTGAGGGTAAACCACGTAGCTTTCAGATGTGGGTGTCTATTATACCTATAGGTGGTCTAGAGGCCACCTGGGAAGATTGGATAACCACAGACAGCGGAGCGCACCTGCCTACCTTTCACAAACTGTTGTTTTTTGGTATTGAAATGGAAGGCGTTAAAGGCATTAGCTTTTAAGAGCCCATCCTAAGGCCTTAGCGCCATGTGGTTCTTAAAACTGGAGAAGGTTAAGATTCCTTCTGGGGCCGTGCTCCCTTAGAATGACAATTCAACAACTCAATGTATTCTCACTCAATTTAGGAGCCTTTTTGCCCTACGAATTGTTGGCTTTTTAATTTGAACAAGACGTTGAAGCTGGTTAGACTGCCGTAACTGCGTGTGATGTATTGCTGCAAGTCTATCTTCTCCTGCTCATCCAAGTTTTTGCTCGAATTGATTTTCTGCTCCATCACCCTTAGGCGGTCGCGTACCATGGTAATCTTATGAAAAAAAGTGTCAATGGGTAATTCCTTGCCCTGTAGGTTAGGGTCTCCCGGTTCTAAAATGAGCTTACCGCCTTTCCATTTGTCTGCAATGGATACCACTTCCGAAACATCGGACCATTTTTTTAAAATAGCGCGTAGGCTTTTTTCCACTTCGTAAAAGCTTACCGTATCTACATCGTCTTCCGCAGCTTCTATGACTTCAAAGTCGTCATCTAGTTCCAGGGTTTCCAATCCCTTATCTATAAAGGTGACCCAATAGTGTTTAGAGGTGACGTTGGTGACGACGCCTTTGCCGTAGTCTTTATGATTGATGCGTGAGCCTATGCCTAATAATTTCATGTGCTTATTGTATTATGTTTGGTATTACAAGTATAGGTAATCTTGGTGGGATTTTTTGATTATTGTTCATTTTTGAGAGACCAAAAACGAACCAACCTGCCTGCCGTAAGGCAGGAAAATTTAGGTTGCAGTTTGTTTCAGACGTTGTCGGAATGAAGTGTTTAAGCATTGGGTTTGGGATTCTTCGATTCCGATTGCATCGGAATGCTCAGAATGACAGTGGCATGATGTGATGCTGAAACGCCCTCAGCATGACGGTTAGAGTGTGAGATTTTTGGCTTATACCTTCGCTGAAGCTTCGGTGGACGAGTCGCTCAGAATGACAAATGAAGGTCTCTGGTTGTTTTATGTTCATTTTGTTATATTCTTTTTTCCATTGATGAAAAAAGAAACAAAAAAATCTAGGCTGCAGTTTCAACTCTTGAAAACCCAGCAACCCGTCTTTATCGTGCGCATGGCAATCACTTCGTTAGGCCATGCTCCGCTGCCCCACGCGAAGCCGTGTTTTGGTTTTGCTACGACTTGAAACTAAGGCCGTGGATTCCTGCTGCGCAGGAATTTGGTTTTTAAGGGTTGGGTGTGTGAAATTCTTCGATTCCGAATGCGTCGGAATGCTAGGAATAACCGTTAGATGATGCAATGCTGAAACGAGTTGAGCATGACGGTTTGTTTCATGGTATTTCCTTACTTTTTTTTCATCGCCAAAAAAAAGTAATAAAAAAAGGCGAGGCTGGGTTTTTGGTTTCAGACATAAGGATTAGATCAGATAGTTTAAAATCATTCCAATGCTTAACCAAATATAACTTAGTATCGCCAACCATTTTAGCACATTTTCAAGCAAAGGGCTTTTGGGTGCCATTTCCTTATGGTACATGATATCTTTTCCCTTATAGAAACCGAAATAGATAAGAATTGCCGTTAACGCCACAAAGCTAAGATTTAAGAAGAAGGTATAGTCTATTTGAAAGTGTTCCTTTTCTGTGATGCTTGCTGAAGCTGGGTTAGGAATAAGGTCCAGTATATTGAAACTGTAATGCAATAGTAGCGAGGTAACGATAAGCGAAGTGAAGAGCAAGAACAATATGAAGAGTGACATTTTCCAGCCGTAATATTTTGCATTGATGCGCAGCACGGGAAATACCACCAGATCGCTAAAAATGAAAGCCATAACACCAGCAAAACTAACCCCTTTACCAAATAATAATGCTGCTAGTGGAATATTGCCCATAGAGCCGATAAAGGTTAAAAATGCCGCTACTGGTCCAACAACAACGTGTTCCAGTAAGGTGAAAAAATCAAAATCCTGTTGCCCATGGCCCGTATTGATAAAAAGTGTTTGAAAGAAGGCGTCTGGAATAAACGCCGCTACAATACCAGCGATGGTAAAGCCAACCGTAACATCTTTCCATACCATTTTCCACTCCATCACGTATTGCTTACCAACTTTAGCCCAGTTTTCAGTGGATTTTAACTTCTGATTAAGGGATTTTGACTTGTTATCCTCGTCTGTTTTTGATGTATTGAGTCTGTTTCGGGCATTTTTTATAAGCCTAGTTGGTTTAATAAGGCTTATGAGGAGCCAACTGATTAGAATGAGCAGAACGCCCCCAACATATTCCCCAACAACGAACTGCCAGCCCAAGAAGATTGAAATAATGATGCCAAGTTCTATAACAAGATTGGTCGAAGCCAATAAAAAAGCGATGGATGACACAAAACTCGCTCCTTTTTGAAACAATGATTTTGACGTTGCCAATGCCGAAAAACTGCAGGAACTACTAATAAAACCGAAAAATGTACCGAGAAGGACACTCTTACCGCCTTTATTTCCCATTACATTTTGCATGCGCTTTTCGGTAATGAAAACCTGTATCATTGAACTTATCATATAGCCCAAGGCAAAGGCCCACAGCGCCATCCAGAAAAATCCTAGACTAGTATATGCCGCTTTTGCCCATTGTTGTAAAAATTGATCCATGACATTAATATCTGTTTTAAATTGAGACCCGATTGTTGCTATCGCAACACAAACTATCTCATAAAATATGAAATTGTCAGCTAAGGGAAGTTCCCAGGTGCTTTTGCTTGCTTACTGACTACTGCATTTAAAGCTTTGCGGTAAGATGTCAATACCGTTATTTGGTGTGTTAGCCCGACTGTGGCGAGGCGAGGTTTTGGTTTTGCTATGACTTGAAACAGAGGCCGGTTTCTTTCCGACGTTGTCGGAATTGGGTTTGGTTAAGGTTGATGCGTTGGGTTGTGGGATTCTCCGCTTCCACCTTCGCTGACGCGCAGAATGACAACACCCCATTGAAAGGATAATTGCACCCACATCTTCACACCAATTTAACAACTAAAATTGTACCTTTACAACTTGGCTAATTTCAAGGGCTAAAACCTCATAGGATAGCCCTTAATCTAAACTATTGACGTTGCAAGGCTATGACTACATACGATGATGCTATTGAGGTAAAAGGGGCGCGGGTCCATAACTTAAAAAACATAGATGTTTCCATACCACGCGAAAAACTGGTCGTGATTACCGGACTGTCGGGCAGTGGAAAGTCTTCCCTGGCCTTTGACACCATTTATGCTGAAGGCCAACGCCGCTACATCGAGACCTTTTCGGCCTATGCACGCCAGTTTTTAGGCAGTTTGGAACGCCCAGATGTAGATAAGATTGACGGCCTCTCCCCTGTCATCGCCATAGAACAAAAAACCACAAGCAAATCGCCACGTTCTACGGTAGGTACCATTACGGAAATCTATGATTTTTTACGACTCCTGTTTGCTAGGGCTGCCGATGCCTACAGTTATGAAACGGGCGAAAAAATGGTAAGTTATAGTGATGAACAAATTAGGGACCTTATATTGGAAACTTATGAAGGCCAACGCATCACCATTTTAGCTCCGGTCATCCGCTCGCGTAAAGGGCATTATCGGGAACTGTTTGAGCAAATTGCCAAACAAGGCTTTGTAAAGGTGCGTACCGATGGTGCCATTGTGGACCTCGAAAAAGGGATGCGCCTGGATCGTTACAAAACCCATGATATAGAGATTGTTATTGACCGTCTAAAGGTAGATGCTACCGATTCCACTAAAAAGCGCATTATGGAATCTATACAAACGGCCATGTACCACGGCGATGATGTGCTTATGGTGATAGACCATGAAGGCCCAACGCCACGGTTTTTTAGTCGGAATTTGATGTGCCCCACCACAGGCATATCCTACCCTAACCCAGAACCCAATAATTTTTCCTTTAACTCGCCCAAAGGAGCCTGCCCTAATTGTAATGGCATTGGCGAACTCTATGTGGTAAACGAGAAGAAGTTGGTACCCGATGTCACGCTGTCCATAAAGGCTGGTGCCTTGGCACCACATGGTCCAGAGAAAAAGAGCTGGATCTTTAAACAGTTTGATACCATTGCCCAGCGTTTTGATTTTACCTTGAGCACCCCTTGGAAGGACATTCCTAAGGAGGCCAAGGACATGATTCTCTATGGTGGCAAGGATAAGTTTAAGGTGGAGAGTAAACTCCTTGGGGTAACTCGGGAATACAAAATCGATTTTGAAGGTGTTGCCAATTTTATAGAGAATCAATACAACTCCAACTCCAGTTCGTTAGTCCGTTGGGCGAAGGAGTATATGGATAAGGTACCCTGTGAGGTATGTGAGGGCTCTCGCTTGCGAAAGGAATCCCTTTACTTTAAGGTGGACGGCAAGAGCATTGCCGATCTTGTAACCATGGATATCGTAGAGCTTGGAGCTTGGGTTGAAGGCTTGCACAAACGCCTATCGGACACCCAACTTAAGATTGCGGAGGAAATCCTTAAGGAAATTAAAAGCCGCGTGCAGTTTCTATTGGATGTGGGCTTGACCTATCTGTCCTTAAACCGAAGCTCCAAATCCCTGTCCGGTGGTGAAGCGCAGCGCATTCGGCTGGCCACTCAAATAGGGTCCCAGTTGGTGGGTGTACTTTATATTTTGGATGAACCCAGTATAGGTCTGCACCAACGCGATAACGAAAAGCTGATCAACTCCTTGGAATCGTTACGTGATGTGGGCAACTCCGTAATTGTGGTCGAACACGACAAGGACATGATAGAACGTGCCGACCATGTGATCGATATTGGTCCGCATGCCGGCAAACACGGCGGACAAATCATTAGTGAAGGCAGCCCAAAGGCTATTTTGGACCATCATACCATAACTGCAGATTACCTCAGCGGTGCCAAGGCCATTGAAGTGCCTAAAAAACGTCGGAAGGGTAATGGCAAGACCTTATCGCTTAAAGGGTGTACAGGCCATAATCTCAAAAATGTGGATGTCACCTTTCCATTGGGACAGATGATTGGCGTTACAGGCGTTTCAGGAAGTGGGAAATCCACCTTAATCAATGAGACGCTCTACCCTATTTTGAATGCGCATTTCTTTAATGCCGTTAAAAAGCCCATGCCCTACGAAAGTATTGAAGGTTTGGAGCATATCGATAAGGTCATTGATATCAACCAAGCACCTATCGGTCGCACGCCAAGAAGTAATCCGGCCACTTACACTAAGACCTTTGACGAAATACGGAAGCTCTTTGCTCAAATTCCGGAGGCCAAAATTAGAGGCTACAAACCAGGGCGTTTTAGTTTTAATGTGAAAGGTGGGCGCTGCGAAACCTGCCAAGGCGGTGGTGTACGCGTTATAGAGATGAACTTCTTACCCGATGTGTATGTGGAATGTGAAACCTGCCAAGGGAAGCGCTTTAATAGGGAAACCTTAGAGATTCGCTATAAAGGCAAATCCATTAGCGACGTACTGAACATGACCATTGAGGAAGCCGTGTCCTTTTTTGAGCATATTCCTAAAATACACCGCAAGCTTAAAACCATTGAGGATGTGGGCTTAGGCTATATTACCCTTGGACAGCAAAGCACCACCTTATCTGGTGGTGAAGCCCAACGCATAAAGCTTGCTACGGAACTCAGTAAGCGCGATACTGGCAATACCTTCTATATCCTCGATGAGCCCACCACAGGTCTGCATTTTGAAGATATCAATGTGCTGATGACCGTACTGAACAAGCTTGTTGACAAAGGGAATACCGTGCTTATTATAGAGCACAATCTCGACGTCATTAAAACCGTTGACTATATTATTGATATAGGTTACGAAGGTGGTAAAGGTGGCGGCGAAATCGTAGCCACCGGAACACCAGAAGAACTCATCAAGGATAAAAAGAGCTACACAGCTAAATTTTTGAAAAAGGAATTGAATTAACTCTATATTGCAAGATAGAAATACTTACAACTTAAGACAGACGGACATGAGAAAAGAATATAAACATAAAAGCTGGAACGACATAAAAGCCAATGACTCCTGGGCTATTTTTAAGATTATGGGCGAGTTTGTTGGTGGTTATGAGAAATTAAGCATTATAGGCCCTTGCGTGTCTATATTTGGTTCGGCAAGAACCAAACCAGACCATAAGTACTATCAGCTAGCGGTAGAGGTTGCCGAACGTATCGTAGAGCACGGTTATGGAATTATTACTGGTGGCGGCCCTGGTATTATGGAAGCCGGAAATAAAGGGGCTCACATCGCTGGAGGTACTTCGGTAGGCCTTAATATAGACCTTCCATTTGAACAACATGACAATCCATATATTGATAGTGATAAGAGTCTGGATTTTGATTACTTCTTTGTGCGCAAGGTGATGTTTGTAAAATACTCCCAAGGCTTTGTAGTGATGCCAGGCGGTTTTGGCACCCTTGACGAACTATTTGAAGCCATGACCTTGATACAAACCCATAAGATCGAAAGATTCCCAATTATCCTAGTCGGTTCCGACTTTTGGGGCGGCCTTGTCGATTGGATAAAAAACACCTTGCTGGAGGCAGGGAACATTAGTCCTGAAGACTTAGACCTGTTTCATGTGGTGGATAGTGCCGATGCCGTTATCGAGATATTGAATAACTTCTATAAAGACACAAGACTAACCCCTAATTTTTAAGATTCCCCTATTATTGCTATGAAAAAGAAATGGATAGGATACGTTATCGTGGGCCTTTTGAGCATAACCTTAGGTTCTGCCCAAGAATCCTTCAAGGTGATGTTTTACAATTTGCTCAATTATCCCTTAGAAGATGCCGTGCCTAATCGCGAGGAAAACCTAGCCTTTATTTTGAGCGATTACCAACCCGACCTGTTTATGGTCTGTGAACTGAATAATGTTACAGGCGCCAATACCATACTCGACATTACCCGTAATACGATTAGTCCAGATTTTGAAATGGCGACCTACGTCTCCAATACTTCAGACGATTTTAGTGGCGACCAAAACGATTTGCAGAACCTCCTCTACTACGATAGTTCTAAATTTATTTTGGAGGAAGAAATTATAGTGCCTACCGATTTACGCGATTTCAATGTATACCGATTGAAATTGAATACGGTTGACCAAGCCACCAACCCTATAGAATTCTATGCGGTGGTCTGTCATTTAAAGGCCTCAAGCGGTTTTGATAACGAATTACGCCGTTTCAATATGGTGGTAGAGCTCGATAACTTTCTGAACACCTTACCCTCTGATACCATGGTACTTTTAGGAGGCGACTTAAACCTTTACACTTTTACAGAACCCGCTTACCAACAATTGTTGCAGGTGACCAATAACATTACTTTTGCGGATCCTGCCAACCGCCCTGGCAGTTGGTCCAATAATCCGAATTTTGTGGATATCTTTACCCAATCCACGCGTACCGATTTTGGTTTGGGCGGCACAGCTGGTGGTTTCGATGATCGTTTCGACTTTATATTAACTTCGGAAAACATGCTCGCCAATGCCGATTTAACTTATGCACCAGATTCTTACCAAGTATGGGGAAATAATGGGCTTTCGGCATGCTACAATAGTGCCATTAATGATGCGAGTTGCGCCCTACCGGATTCCCCTTTTTCATTTGAATTGCGGGACGCCCTGCATGATTTTAGTGATCATTTACCCGTTACCGTTACCTTGGAAACCGATGCCACGTTACTTAACATTACCGACAATCGCTTAGAACAGCTTACCCTTATAAAGGAGACCTTGGTTCGTTCGACCTTAACTCTACTCAATCCGGATTTTAAACTAACCAACAAAACCTTGGTTATCTATAATAGCCTAGGGCAGCCTGTAAAACGTTTATCTTTTTCCACGGAATATGAGAAACAAATCGATATTAACGATTTGGAAGGCGGGCTTTATATTCTAGTTGTAGAAGAGTCTACCATAGCGCCTGTAAAATTTATGATTAATTAGTGACAAAATATAGCTACATAACGCTCGCCCTAATCTTCTGTGTCCTTAGTCTGAAGGGACAGAATATTCTTGATATCGATGCCTATGTAGATATAGAGGAACGCACTATACGCGTGACCCAACAAATTATTTATACCAATACCACAGCCGATACCTTAGACACCATCTATCTTAACGATTGGAACAATAGCTACTCGACCAAATCCACACCATTGGCGAAGCGTTTTGAGGAGGAGTTCAGTACTAAATTCCACTTGGCAAAGAATGAGCAGCGTGGTTATACGGCCATTATTAACATCCTCGATGGCGAAGGGCAAGAGCTCAATTACGAGCGCCTTAAGGACCATCCTGACGTGATACAATCGCAATTAAACCGTCCCTTGTTGCCTGGAGCCTCCTATAACCTTAGCTTAAGCTATACCTTGTTTATTCCCGATGCCACCTTTACGGATTATGGTATTACCAAAAACAAGGATTTCAACTTAAAGTATTGGTACATAACACCAGCCGTTTATGATGGAACGTGGCACTATTACAGCAATAAGAACCTTGACGATTTATTTATCCCGAAGTCTGATATTACCTTGCGCATCAATCACCCAATGAACTACAGCGTAACAACGGAATTGGATTATGTGAATATCATCCCGGATTATGACGAAAAGCGACAGACCACCATACACTTTGGTGCCGATCGTGTTGATACCTTTTTGTCCTTAAATAAGTTTCCGCGGTACAGTTTTGTGCAGACAGATGATTTTATACTGGTTTCCAACATCAATGAAAAAGGTCTTGCAACGGACAAAAAAGCACTGCTCACAGATCGGATTACACGCTTCATAACGTCTAACTTAGGACCCTATCCACACAAACGATTACTGGTTACCACTATTGACTATAACAAAAACCCGCTTTACGGCCTCAATCAGCTTCCTGACTTTATAAGACCCTTCCCAGATAATTTTCAATATGAGTTGAAACTGCTGAAAACAGCCTTGAAGAAATATCTGGACAATACACTAATGCTAAATCCCAGAAAAGACTACTGGCTGTCGGATGGTTTGCAGATCTATTATCTAATGATGTATGTGAACACCTACTATCCCGACATGAAATTATTTGGTTCCTTGGCCAATGTATGGGGACTGCGGTCTTTTCATGCAGCCGACCTCGATTTCAACTTTCAGTACTTTTTGTTCTTTATGGAAATGGCGCGCAAGAATCGCGACCAACCCTTAACCACCTCTAAAGACTCCCTCATAAAATTCAATGCCAATATCGCAGGGAAGTATAAAGCCGGGCTTGGACTAAAATACCTTGATGACTTTACCGAGGATATGGACTTATCCCAGCAGCTAACGGAATTTTTGGCTACCTACAAACTTAAACCAGTTTCCTCAAAAGATTTTGAAAGGTTCATTAGCACCAAAACAGGTAAGTCTTTGGATTGGTTTTTTGATGATTATGTGACGACGCGAAAGAAAATAGACTTCAAGATTAAGTCTTTAGTTCCGCAAGGTGATTCGCTAAGAGTTACCATAAAAAATAAACGGGACAACACCATGCCCATTTCGCTCTTTTCATTGCGCAATGATAGTGTAGTTAGCAAATTATGGGTGGAAGATATAAACAAGGAAAAAACAGTGGTTATACCCAAGGATAGCGCCGATATGTTTGTACTGGACTACGACAACGTTATCCCAGAATTTAACCAGCGTGATAACTACAGGAGTATAGAGGGTAACTTTTTAAACAACAAACCCTTTCAATTCCGATTGTTTAAGGATATTGAAGACCCAGATTACAACCAGGTCTTTTTAATGCCCTTGATAGAGTTTAACAATATCTACGATGGACTTACCTTGGGGACCAAAGTCTACAATAAGACCATCTTACGCAAACGTCTCAACTATAGGTTTTCCCCTCAATACGCTACACGGTCTAGAGCTTTAACAGGATCGGCATCGGTGTTTTATACCCACAATCTGGAAAATCAGAACCTTTTTGATATTACCTACGGTTTTGTAGCCGGGTATCAGTCCTTTGCCCAAGATGCCTTTTTTACACGGATTAGGCCATCCATAGCGTTTACCTTTAGGGACGATACGGACTTTAGAAAGGATAGAACCGATTTAATCCTGGCCAGATATGTTAGTATTGAGCGTAGGCTTGGACCAGATGCTGTTGTTGCCATAGATGAACCCGATTATGGTGTTTTTAATTTACGCTATGTGCGGTCCAATCCTGGCATCATCAATTTCTCCAATTTTGCCGCTGATTTTCAGATTGCCGATAAGTTTAGCAAGTTTTCAGTGAATTATGAATTTAGAAAGCTCACTAAAAGCAATCGCAATGTTAACCTTAGGTTGTTTGCCGGTGTTTTTCTAGCAAATAATACCGACCCGAATTCCGATTATTTTAGTTTTGCTCTTGATCGGCCAACCGATTATTTATTTGACCTTAATTATCTTGGGCGTTCGGAGGCCTCAGGTTTATTCAGTCAGCAAATTATCATTGCCGAAGGTGGTTTTAAGTCGAAATTGGATACCCCTTTTGCCAATCAATGGATGGCCACTGCAAACTTTAGCACCTCAATATGGCGTTATATCCAGATATATGGTGATGTTGGCTTTGTGAAAAACCGTTTTGACTCCGCTAATTTTGTCTATGACTCGGGCATACGCCTTAATCTGGTTGAGGATTATTTTGAAATTTACTTTCCGCTCTACTCCAATCTCGGTTGGGAAATTGGACAGTCTAACTACGATCAGCGCATTCGCTTTATGTTTACGGTAGACCCACAAGTACTCTTAGGTCTATTTCGCCGTAAATGGTATTGACATATTCTTACTTAAATGTTAATATTTATTGATTTATTAAAAAATTGATAGCTATGCAGCTTCTTTTTTAAGAATAATTCAAAATTGAAGCCATGGTTACTATTGTACGGCATTTCATTTTTAACTATCTTTGCCTGACGCAAAAGAAGACCTATGAAGACAAATCCCAATACCAAAACAGAGATTACATTCGAAGATTTTAAAACAGAAGTTTTAAATGATTACAAGCTTGCTGTTACTAGCCGGGAATGTAGCTTGTTGGGACGTCGTGAAGTATTGACGGGTAAGGCCAAGTTCGGGATTTTTGGCGATGGTAAGGAAGTGCCACAGATTGCTTGGGCCAAGGCCTTTGAAAATGGCGACTTTAGAAGCGGCTATTATCGCGATCAGACCTTTATGATGGCCATAGGTGAATTGACTATTGAACAATTTTTTGCTGGGCTTTATGCCAATACCGATATAAAAGAAGAACCTATGTCTGCCGGACGACAAATGGGCGGACACTTTGCGACCCATAGTTTGGATGAGAATGGCCATTGGAAAGACCTTACGGCCCAAAAAAATTCCAGTGCCGACATCTCGCCTACTGCTGGCCAAATGCCAAGATTATTGGGATTAGCGCAAGCTTCTAAAATTTATAGGCATGTTGAGGGTATTGATACAACCAAATTCTCTAAAGGCGGTAATGAAGTGGCCTGGGGAACCATAGGAAATGCCAGTACGAGTGAAGGTCTTTTTTTTGAAACCATAAATGCCGCTGGTGTGCTCCAAGTGCCTATGGTGATAAGCGTTTGGGATGATGATTATGGTATTTCGGTACATGCGAAACATCAGACCACCAAAGAAAATATCTCTGAAATCTTAAAAGGGTTTCAGCGCGATGATAAAGATGATGGCTATGAAATCTTTAAAGTGAAGGGTTGGAATTACCCTGAGCTAATGGATGTCTATCAGCGTGCCTCTAAAGTGGCCAGAAAAGAACATGTCCCTGTTTTGATCCATGTGGAAGAGCTTACGCAACCTCAAGGTCATTCTACTTCTGGGTCTCACGAACGTTATAAGAATGAAGAACGTCTCGCTTGGGAAGCCAAATACGATTGCAATGCCCAAATGCGCGAGTGGATGATCTCCAACAATATTGCTACGGATGAAGAATTAAAAGCGCTGGAAAAAGAGATTAAAAAAGACGTTAGAAATGGCAAGAAAGCAGCTTGGTCTGCTTTTATCAATCCCATATTGGAAGAACGGAAAGCAGCCCTAACTATGCTTGATGGGCTCATATGTTCAAGCGCCAATGGTGTTTTTATTTCCAAGCTGCGCAATGACCTTGCAGCCATTGAAGAACCGTTAAGAAAAGATATTCTGACGGCGACACGCAAAGCGCTGCGCTACGTGGTATCAGAGGACTCTCAAGCCAAGACAGCGCTTCAACAGTGGTTAAATAATTATATCGAAGAGATTCAACCTAAATACAGCTCCCATTTACACAGCCAATCCGATCAGAATGCGCTCAATCAAAAAGGTATAGCGCCATCCTATGATGCCGATGCCAAAGAGGTTGATGGCCGTATCATTCTTCGTGATAATTTTGAAGCCCTTTTCAAAACGTATCCTGAGGTCTTGGTGTTTGGTGAAGATTCCGGTAAAATCGGTGATGTTAACCAAGGTTTGGAAGGATTGCAGGAAAAGTTTGGCGCCTTACGTGTTTCGGACACTGGTATTCGAGAAGCCACCATCTTAGGTCAAGGCATCGGTATGGCTATGAGAGGTTTAAGACCCATTGCTGAAATTCAATATTTGGATTACCTGCTGTACGCCTTGCAAATTATGAGTGATGATTTGGCTACGGTGCACTACAGGACCAAAGGACGCCAGAAAGCACCTCTTATCGTGAGAACCCGAGGTCACCGTCTTGAAGGCATCTGGCACTCAGGCTCGCAAATGGGTGGCATTTTAAATTTAGTGCGCGGTGTTCATGTTTTGGTACCACGAAATATGACCAAGGCCGCAGGGTTTTACAACACACTTCTGGAAAGTGACGAGCCAGCGCTCATAGTGGAGTGCCTTAACGGTTACCGCTTGAAGGAGAAATATCCTAACAATATGGGCACCTTTAAAACGCCTCTTGGTGTGGTTGAAACCTTACGTGAAGGTGAGGACATCACCTTGGTATCTTACGGTTCTACCCTGCGTTTGGTAGAACAGGCTGCGAAGGAATTGATGGAGGTTGGTATTTCTGCAGAAGTTATTGATGTGCAATCCCTTTTACCGTTTGACCTCAATCACGATATCGTAAAGAGTGTGGCCAAAACCAACCGTGTCATGGTTATTGACGAAGATGTTAAGGGCGGTGCATCGGCTTATATTTTAGATCAGATTTTAAATGTGCAAAACGGCTATCAATATCTAGACAGTAAGCCTATTACCGTAGCCGCACAGCCGCACAGACCTGCCTATGGCACTGATGGCGACTATTTTACCAAGCCATCGGCTGAGGATATTTTTGAAGCGGTTTACGGCGTGATGCATGAAGTAAACCCAGCGGACTTCCCTGCACTACGTTAAGTCTTTTTTGGTAACTATCCAGTCCTTTCGATGACTTCGGCCTTCGGCCTAAGCCATACTTGCATAAGACTATAGTTTCCTGCGATATATTCTTGTAATTAAGGTAATTATTATACCTTATAAAGGTCCTCTCGGCTCATTATTTCAATAGGCCAGACAATCTGTGCCGGTTTTTAACCTTGTTTAATTTTTAAATTAAACCCCTTAACCCTCTATTCTTTTATGAAAAATAAGTACTTCATTATTTTAAGCATCAGCTTTTTGTGTATCGCGTTTGTGCTCAAACCAATTGTTGGTTTTTTAGAAGAACTTACAGACTCTGATTTGAGTATTATTTTGAATCAGCAGCGCAATGTCATTATTGCCTGTTTGGCCGCCTTGTCCATCATTCTATTGCGGAAGGGCAAGCTGCTTGTTCTTAAACGATACGATATCAATGCCGAAGATAATCTTCAATCCCGAAAGGTTTACACCCAAGTGAATCTCTTGGAAAAGGTCATTATCTTTATTATCGTCGTTACCGGCTTAGGACTTATTCTATTGTCCTTTGAAAGCATTAGGGACATTGGTATTGGTATCTTTGCTTCAGCAGGCTTGGCCAGTATTATTATTGGTCTTTCAGCACAAAAGGTCGTTGGTGCCTTATTAGCTGGTATACAGATTGCCATTACACAACCGTTCCGTATAGACGATGCCGTCGTTGTTGAAAACGAATGGGGATGGATCGAAGAAATTAAACTCACTTATGTGGTGGTACGACTTTGGGACAAAAGACGATTGGTATTGCCTTCTACCTATTTTATTGAAAAGCCCTTTCAGAATTGGACAAGAACTAGTGCCGATATTGTTGGTACGGTATTTATCTACACAGATTATACAGTAGAATTTGATGTGCTACGCAAAGAACTCACACGGTTATTGGAATCGACACCACTCTGGGACGGACAGACCAATGTACTTCAGGTAACGGACACCAAAGAATCAACCATTGAAATAAGGATATTGGTCAGTGCCAAAAACTCACCTACTGCTTGGGATTTAAGAGTCTTTATCCGTGAAAAAATGATTGACTTTATACGACACCATTACCCTGAAAGTCTGCCAAAAACCAGGGTGTTGTTACATTCTTCAAATACTAATGAATCTGCAACAAGTTCCACAAAGGGTGCTACATAATGACAAAAGTCATATATTAAGGCCTTTGATTATGATAGCTTTGTTAAATTCCTTGGAAAACCAACACTATGCTAACAGCAGACATCTTAAGCACCTTTAAGAACAAATCGGATTTTATAGCCTATTTAGAGCAGCATCAAGAGGACAATCCCATCTATAAATCGGCATTGGAAAAGTATGCCTATGAGCAGGAATTACTACCCTTGCAGGCCGAGCTTGTGGACTTTCAACGCTGGGTTCAAAAAACAAACCAGAAAATTGCCATCATTTTTGAAGGCCGTGATGCCTCGGGAAAAGGAGGCACCATCAAACGGTTTAAAGAGCATTTAAATCCCCGTGCCATGCGCGTTGTGGCTTTGAACAAACCCACGGAAATTGAGAAAAACCAATGGTATTTCAATAGATATATTAAAGAGTTGCCCAATGCCGGCGAGATTGTGTTTTTTGACCGAAGTTGGTACAACAGAGCAGTTGTAGAACCTGTTATGGGCTTTTGTACGCCAGAGCAGTACAATCGGTTTATCATTCAGGTACCAGAATTTGAAAACATGCTGTATGAATCTGGGACGGTACTTATTAAATTTTGGTTTTCGGTCTCCAAAGAGGAACAACAGCGCCGTTTTGAAAAACGCTTGAAGAATCCGCTAAAGAAATGGAAGTTTAGTCCCGTAGACGAGAAAGGCCAAGAGCTGTGGGATGATTTTACCAAGTATAAAAACCAGATGTTCTCTAGGACCCATAATAGTTTTAGTCCTTGGGTGGTAATCAAGGCCAATGACAAAAAGCGTGCGCGTTTGGAGAGCATAAAGTACGTACTAAGTTTATTTGAATACGACAATAAAGGCGCTAATTGCAAGACCATTTTACCCGATCCCAACATCGTGCAGCGCTATTTTAGAAACACCATTCAACTCGACCGCTAATGACTACCAAGATAACACTTTCAGAGAAAGACCTCAACATCGTTAATTCCAAAAAGGGATTAGGAGCCTTACTACGTCTTAACCGCTTAGATATTAAAAAAGGAATACGCAACGTTAAATACGAAAAGCGATTGGAGAAGCTGCAAGAAGAGATGCTCATTCTTCAGCAGTGGGTTTCGAACAATAACAAAAAAGTAGTGATACTTTTTGAGGGCAGGGACGCTGCCGGAAAAGGTGGTGCCATAAGACGTATCATTCAGCATTTACCACCACGAGCCATACGTGTGGTTGCTTTACCCAAACCCAATGAGACCGAACTTGGACAGTGGTACTTTCAACGATATATCAATAAACTTCCCAATAATGGTGAGATCGTATTTTTTGACCGTAGTTGGTACAATAGAGCCATTGTAGAACCTGTAAACGGTTTCTGTACCAAAGAACAGTATGTCACCTTTATGGGGCAAGTTAACGAGTTTGAAAAAATGATTCAGGACTCTGGAATAATATTGCTGAAGCTATATTTCTCCATAACCAAAAAGGAACAAGAGCGGCGATTTAAGGATATTATAGAATCGCCACAGAAAAAATGGAAGTACAGTGCGGTAGACAAAAAAGCCCTTTCGCTGTGGGACGATTACACCACCTACAAGGAAGCAATGTTTGAAAAAACGCAGGAAGCAGCGCCATGGAAAGTTATAAAGGCCAATAGAAAAACCAATGCACGGATTAGAGCCTTTGAATATATCCTTGATAAGATTCCATATGAAGTAAAGGATCTATCAAAAATTAAACACCAAAGCTATAGGTCTATCTTGGAGAGTGAGGACTGAAAAGGTTTGGATTTTATTCTGTTTTTAGGTTTAAGTAAGCCTTATAAAGTAAAGCCCTTAAACACTACAAAGCTATTTTCTGCTATCTTTAAACAGAAAACCATAATTTGTAATACTTATGTCAGATTCTAAGGATAGTTCACCTCTAATCACAAGGGATTGGTTGGCCATAGAGCGCACCAAGCTAGCCAATGAACGCACATTCCTTGCTTATTTCAGGACTTTTTTAGTGATGCTTGGTACAGGTGTAACCCTATTGAAACTAAAGTTTTTTGAAGATCTAAAATCTTTTGGAATTGCGCTTGTTGTAGCATCTATAATCATCCTTGTCATTGGCCTTTACAGGCTCTTTAAAGTTAGAAAACACATTAGAACCCATTATACCCTTTAAATGTTATGGCTAAGCTTAATCCATTACAGTGTTTGACATGCGCAGAGACGTGTTTGTCGAAATTTATTGACCAACGGCTTGTAATTTCTGAGTTTAGTATCGCATTTAAAATTTAATATTATGAAAGCGAAATCTGTTATTTTAATTTTTGCCCTGTTACTTTTTAGTTCATGCATTGTTAAATCCTTAAAGCCCTTTTATCTTACAGAGCATATCAAGTTTGATGAAAGGCTATTAGGTGACTGGACCACAGGTAAAACCAGCACCTGGAAAATAACCTCCTTTAAAGAAACATGGAAAGAAGAAAATAAGGACGAGGCCAAACTATCTGAGGATGAATTAAAGGCGTACAACACCTACAAGGAGTCTTACTTTGTAGTTTATACCAAAGCAGATAAGGAAGGCCAATTTATTGCCATGCCATTTATGGTTGGCGAGCATTTATTCCTGGATTTTACGCCTATCGAGTATCAATCTGAAGAATTGAATTCATTAGCCGCACAACATCTCTTAAAGACGCATTCCACAGCTTATGTCGACTTTCAGGACGATGGAGGCGTTAAGCTAAAATGGTTAGACGAATCTGTAGTAAATAGATTATTGAAAGAAGGAAAAATACGGATTAAACACGAAATCACAGGCATCGATGAGGATTTTGTACTTACTGCCAGCAGCAAGGAACTATACCGTTTTTTGGAAAAATTCATGGCTTCGGATATTGAAGACAAATGGGACAAGGATTCCACAAAAACCCTAACACCACTAAATGCGAAGCCTTAATCTCAATAGTCTTATAAAGACAGAACATGTCCACAGACCACTATTGTTTCATGGTGTGCTGTGGACATTGGCCTTTGGTATTTTGATTTTTATTTTCTCCAAGGGCAAAATTCCTGAATTTATAGACGTTCTCTATACGCTGAGTTTTTTAGTTTTGATTGCCGTCCCGGTTTGTATCAATTTTTATGTACTCATTCCGAGATTTCTTAAGAAGGAAATGTATGTAGCTTATTTTATAGGCTTTTTGCTCAACGCTGTTGTTTTTGGTGCTTTTATCTATTTCTTTTTTGAACCCTTATTGAACATCTTTTTTCCATCCTATTTCTTCATTTCATATCTCACGAGTAATACTTTGATTATTGTCATTAGCATTTTTTTGGTGAGCACTACCCTATTAAAATTAGGCGAAGATTGGTTTTATTTTAATAGTAGCCAGAGCAAACTTTTAAAAATGAAAAGTCTGCAGTTTGAGACCCAACTCTCTGCACTTCGGGCTCAAATCAACCCACATTTTCTTTTTAATTCTCTTAACGTCATCTATGCTTTGGCCCTAGACAAAAGGGAAAACATCACGAAAGCCATTGTTGAACTTTCAGATATCTTACGCTATGTCATTTATGATAGTTCTTCAGACGGTGTTACCTTGAAAGAAGAAGTAGCTTTAATTAAAAATTATATTGCGTTTCAGCAGCATCGTATTTCTACCAAACAGCCTACAGAACTTGACATTTCCATAACGAATGAAAGTTTTAAGATTTACCCTATGCTATTGCTGCCACTCCTTGAAAACAGCTATAAGCACGGTACCATTTCGGGAGAGGATACGGCTCCAATTGAAATCCGTTTACATCAAGAAGACAATCGGTTTTTCTTTCAAATTTCAAATCCTATTTTAAACGCCAAAAATACCATTGACGATAAATACTCTGGTGTAGGTCTAGACAACCTTAAGCACAATTTAGAGTTGGTCTATCCCAATGCGTACCGCTTGCAGGTTGAGACCAAGGATGGACGCTTTATTGTAACTTTGATTTTAGAACATGAGCTCAAATAACACCATTTCTTGCATCATCGTAGACGATGAAGTATCATCGCAGCGCGTATTACAACGCTTTATCGATGACACTGAGATATTGGCACTAGAAAAAGTATGTAATAATCCTGCTGAAGCATTTAAGTTTTTACAGCTTAATCCTGGTGTAGACTTGTTGTTCCTGGATATAAATATGCCACAGCAATCAGGACTTGATTTTTACAAGGGTCTTACGCATCCTCCCAAGGTAATTTTTACAACGGCTTATCCGCAATATGCCGTAGACGGATTTGAAGTAAATGCGGTTGATTATCTCTTAAAACCTATTGCCTATGAACGTTTTCTAACAGCTGTACATAAAGTGCTTACCCTAAACAGTGACAAGCAGGTGGATACTGGGTTTTTGGTTCTAAAAGAAAATAAAGTCCTGCACAAGATAGCGGTGGATACCATATTGTTTGTTGAAGCCTTAGGCGATTACGTAAAAGTGCATACCACCAACCGAACGGTAGTTACACACAGCACCTTTGGAAAATTTCTTGAACGTCTACCCAATAATTTTTTACGCGTGCATAAATCGTTTTCCGTTAACCTCAATCACATGAGCCAACTTGTTGGCAACCAGATTAGCATAGGCGACCAGAACATTCCGGTAGGACAAACCTATAAGAAAGCTGTCCTAAAAGCCTTAAATTTATAGCACAAACTTATAAACTGATCATGAAGAACGCCTCAATCGTAACCATACGAAAAGAATTACAAGACTTACCACGTGAAGATCTTTTGGAATTATGTCTGCGTCTAGGGAAATTTAAAAAGGAAAACAAAGCTTTAATGACCTATCTACTCTTTGAAGCCCATCACGAAGACAGCTATATAGCAAGCGTTAAAGACACCCTCGACGAACAATTTGAAGGTATGACTACCGATAGTTATTTTTACATGAAGAAGACCATACGAAAAATCCTAAGACAGGTTCGCACCTACTCAAGATATTCTAACCATAAATCGACCGAGGTCGAATTACTCCTTTATTTTTGTGAGAAGCTAAATGCTTTAAGACCAAATATCCATCACAACAAAACCCTTCACAACCTCTACCAACGGCAGTGCCTCGCCATAGAAAAGAAAATAAAAGCCTTGCACGAAGACCTTAGGCACGATTATCAATTACAGCTCGATGCTCTTATAATACCAACACTTTAATTCCTATATTTAGCCCTTTAATTTATTACCAGCATTGGACGCTTCAATGGGAAAAGCACAACTTTCTAACATACTTAGACGACTTGGATTAATCTACCTAGTAGACTGGCTTCGATTTTACGTATTTAAATGGAAAAACTACTCTAAAAATAAAGCCTTTAGAACGAAGCATCCTGATATAGCGCTGCCACCAGATTATCTTATGTACGAATCGTTTGGTTTAGATTACGATAAATATTACCATGGCGGACGCAACATGGCCATTTGGATCAAAGACCATCTAAAAAAACACACAAGCTTAAAAGGGCAAGCGGTTTTGGATTGGGGCTGCGGTCCTGGACGGATCATTCGCCATATGCCAGAGGTCATAGGCGACAACTGCACATTCTTTGGTACTGATTACAATGCAAAATCGATAGCTTGGTGCAAAGAAAACATTTCAAATGTCGCATTTAACTGCAATCCTTTAGAAGCACAGCTACCCTATCCAGACAATTCCATGGATGCCATTTATGGTATATCCATATTAACGCATCTTTCCGAAGAGATGCACTACAACTGGTTTAAAGAATTGCACCGCATACTCAAACCAAATGGCATTTTACTACTTACCACCCATGGCGATAACTATAAGGTAAAACTAGAACAGAAAGAATTAAACGCCTATAACAAAGGGCAACTTGTCGTAAGAGGAACCGTAAAAGAAGGCCACCGCATGTACTGTGCATTTCAACCTAAGGCTTTTATGCACAACCTCTTTAAGGATGTGACCATAGTGGAACACCTAGAGCTAACTTCAGACACCAAGGATTGGGTACCACAAGACCTTTGGATTGTTAGGAAGCAGATTGTACAAGAATAACCAAATGACATTTGTCATAGTTATTCTTTCTAATAATCCCGACATTTAATGACATTATAAAAATAAAGTGTCATGAAAGTTAATACTGTGATTTCTGCTCTTCTACTCCTCTTTCTTATGAACTGTGCCTCCACTAACGAAGTTATTTATGATTATAACATGGACGTGGACTTTAATCAATATGACACCTTCGTTCTGTGCATGGACGATTTTTTTGTAGAGCACGATAATCACCCCAAATTAGACAGTGAAGAAACCCGTCAAATTATAGGTGATGCTGTTGAGAAAGAAATGGAACTAACAGGACACCGAACCAATGTGTTTGACCCTCAACTGCAAGCTGGTTTTCGTATTTTGATTAGTGAGCAAACCGCGCAGTTCCAGAATTGTGAACACTCCAAGGATTTAGAATATTGGGAAAATTGCACCATACATCAAAAGACATACGAAGAAGAAACCTTAGTGGTTTATGTTGCCGATTTTAAATCGAATATCGTCTTGTGGCATGCCTCTGTAATGTGCAATCTAAATCAGCCTAAGAAACAATTAAAACCTTATATCACCCGATTGGTGAAAGATTTGTTTGAGACCTATCCCAAAACCCAGGTACAAAAAAACCCTGACGACGATAAAATATTTTAAGCTTCTTGTTTTTTAGATTTTCGGCTACCTTCATACATTTCGTATTTAACAAATCGGGATTCAAGCTTCGCGTTAAACACTTTGATTTTCCGTGAAGGCCTAAGCCCTATGTATTTTAGCGCTTCAAGGTTAGATGTAATGAGCCAAGCATTTGTATTGGGATAACCGTGCTTTAAGGTCGTGCCTATCTGTCCGTAAAACTCCTCCACATTGAGGTTCTCCAAGCGTTCACCATACGGCGGATTGAATACCATGTGCAATTTGTCTGTCCCTGCCTTTTGGGTTTTAAAAAAGTCCTCATGCTTAATAGTAATAAACTCTTCTAAATGGGCATTTTTAATATTATCTTTTGCTTTTCTCACTGCCGATGGCGATTTGTCATAGCCCAAAATCTTGTAGTGGAAATCCCTTGTTTTGTTCAGAAGCGATTCTTCAATTTTCTCAAAAAGATCCACATTCCAGTCGCTCCAACGCTCAAAGGCAAACTCCTTTCGCATTAAATTGGGCGGAATATTACAGGCAATCATGGCGGCTTCAGCCAAAATAGTTCCACTGCCGCACATGGGATCCATAAAATCGCACTGACCGTCCCATCCACTCATAAGAATTAAACCAGCTGCTAAAACTTCGTTTATAGGCGCAATATTAGTAGCTGTTTTATAACCACGCTTGTGCAAGGATTCTCCCGAGGTATCTAAGGACACCGTACAATGCTTACGGTCTATGTGAATATTTATCTTTAAATCCGGAAAACGTAAGTCTACATTTGGGCGCTCACCTGTATTTTCCCTAAACCGATCGACAATAGCATCCTTAGCCTTTAGAGCCGTATATTTGGTATGCGTAAAAATACTATGATGCACGGTTGCATCCACGGCTATGGTTCCTGAGGAACTTAAGTAGTCTTCCCAGGGTAGTTGTTTTATATTTTTATAAAGGTCGTCTTCTCGGTGTACCCTAAACTCTGCAATGGGCTTTAATATTTTTATGGCTGTGCGCAAACCCATATTGGTTTTATACATAAAGCCTTTGTCACCAACAAAACTTACATTGCGTACCCCTTTTTTTACGTCCATTGCACCAAGCTGCGTTAATTCTTTGGCAAGAATATCTTCAAACCCAAACAAGGTCTTGGCCACCATTTTGAAATTATTGTCCATGTATACCGTCTAATGCGTTGTAAAAATACAGTATTTTTGTACCACAATTAAGTAGCATGACGAAATTGACCCAACAATGGTATGCCTCCTGGTTTAACACACCCTATTATCATATTTTATACAAGGATAGAGATTATGCAGAAGCTCAACTATTTATGGATAATCTCACAAGCTATCTCAATCTTCCCGAAGGCGGAAAGATTTTAGACTTAGCCTGTGGTAGAGGGCGGCATTCCATTTACCTCAACACCTTAGGGTTTGACGTTACAGGTATTGACCTATCTGAACAAAGTATCGCAGCTGCTAAAGCTTATGAAAACGATAGCCTGCACTTTGAAGTCCATGATATGACCAAACCCTATCCAGAGCAATTTGATGCGGTTTTCAATCTCTTCACCAGCTTTGGGTATTTCGAGGATGATTCTTGTAACCTTAAAACCATTAAGGCGATTAAATCCGAGCTCAACACGCACGGTTTCGGCGTTATTGATTTTATGAACGTTGATTATGTTATGGCCAATCTCGTAGCCAAGAACACGAAATCTATAGAAGGCATTGATTTTTATCAGGAACGATACATAAAGGACGGTTATATAATTAAGGATATTTCCTTTACGGACAATGGCCAGTCGTTTTCATTTCAAGAACGTGTAAAGGCTTTGACCCTTGACGATTTTGAAGATTTATTCGCTAAGGCTGGCGTACATTTACTCGATGTCTTTGGCAACTACAAACTAGAACCCTTTGACAAAACATCATCGCAGCGCTTGATTATGATTTTTAAGTAAATTGCACCCATGAACAAGTATTTATTTCCTGTTTATGCCGTCATTCTGGGTATCGGTATAGCACTGCTCACCAAGAAGCAAAAATCCAACGGGACCAAATTATTATTGTCCTTTAGTGGTGCTTTCCTTATGGCTTTGACCTTATTTGATTTATTACCGGAGGTCTATGGCCATATTGAAGCCAAATTAGCTGGCTTATTCATCATGTTGGGCATATTACTGCAAATTATATTAGAACTATTCTCTAAGGGTGCTGAGCATGGCCATGTGCATATGCACGACACGGACAATAAATTTCCATGGTTGCTTTTTATCAGTTTATGCATTCACAGCTTTTTGGAGGGTTTTCCTATTCATCAGCATAATGATATGGTTTATGGTGTATTTGTGCATAAAATTCCAATTGCAACTTTAATTACGGCATTTTTGATAAATTCCGGGTTTAGCACCTTTAAAATTGGAGCCTTTTTATTGGTCTTTGCCACGATGACGCCACTAGGCACCTATGTTTCCAATAGTACTGCCCTTTCGGCAGAAACCATAAGTTTGGTCAATGCTACGGTCATCGGGATTTTTCTGCATATCTCTACGACCATTTTGTTCGAGTCTGGAGAGGGACATAAGTTCAACCTAACCAAGCTAGTTGCTATTTGTTTGGGCGTTCTTACCGCTTATTTCATTTAGTTATGTTCAGTAAAGAGGAAAGTCGACAACTTCGCCATGAATTCTGGACCAGTTTTGGGAAGTCCTTTCCAAGGAAATGGATATTGTATAACACCAAAATCAAAGGCTTGAGCTTTAAATTTCATTTCGATACCAAAAAAGCACTAGTCGCCTTAGATCTTGAAGACGATTTGGAACAAAGAATAGTCTGTTGGGAGAAACTGGTATCTTTAAAAACTATTCTACTTAGTGAATTTTTACCCGATGCCATTTACGAAGACACTTTTTATTTAGATAACGGCAAGGAAATCTCCAGAATTTACGTGCCCTTAGAGCAAAAAGTTTCCATTCATAATAAAGGCTCATGGCAAAATGTAATGACCTTTTTTAATACACACATGGCCTTATTTGAAGACTTTTTTACAGAATACCAAGACTTTATAAAAGGCTAAGTTTCCCTGAGTAGTGCTAACTTTTTTCTTTCGGATTATACATGACTATGATCTGAATGACTATAGCTAAAAACACCAGCAAATAAATCTCCATTTGCGTAAACAATTCTACCGACTCTACAGCTCGTTTGCTAATGGTCATTTGCCTGCTGCCCTCGCTTAATTGTATGTCTGATAAGTCGTCCAGATTTTCCTTTATGGCACCTATAGGCTTTAAAACCCCACTGGGCTGCTCATAACCACTTTGCATCAATTGCCCTTCGGCCTCCAATAGGTCATCCATATTGGCTTTTAAATCATTGAATACCCTATCTTCTTCTGCTGTGAGTTTTGTTTCAGCATACCTCTCTATATAGTTTTCAATACTGGCATTAATTTGGGTATTAGCTGTCTTGAAAAAAGCACTATCGTTTTTAGCAAGGGCTAGTTCCTTTTTTTGCATGGCTTTTGAAATCTTGTAGATCAAATCCTTAACAACAAGCCTATCTTCATAGATGGTTTGGACGGAATCCCTAACCAATACAAAATTATTTCTGTCTATGAGATTGGTGGTTACAATCAAAACAAAAACTAATAAAATTCCCAAGACCCATTTAATTTTAGCATAAAAGGACATACGCACTGATTTTTTGATTTAATAAACTTCTAAAGATAGTGAAAAAAACCATGTCTTTATTTTAGCCCATAACTATAATTTTCATTTTTACTATGTAAGAATAGCAATGAGTCTAAACATCTCATGTCACGGAAAAACCGTATTTTTAAGTAGCATTTTAGTCTAAAAATTCAATATGCCTTGCTATGCGCATTGCTCTTGTTATACTGCTCGGAATTCATGGATTAATCCATCTTTTTGGCTTTTTAAAAGCCTATGGTCTTGCCGAATTTGAAGCGCTATCCCAACCCATTTCTAAACCTGTGGGACTCGTTTGGTTTAGTGTATTTTTATTGTTCGTTTTGAGTATTGTTCTGTATTTAAATTCATCTGAGTATTGGTTGATGAGCGGAATTATCGCTGTTGTCATGTCCCAAATCTTAATCGTTATGTTTTGGTCGGATGCTAAATTTGGTACCATAGCCAATATTCTCATAATAGTTCCCCTAGTGGTTGGTTTTGCAAATTATCGTTTTAATCAACGGATAGCTGCAGAATGCCAAATACTATTACAGCAGGCGACTGATGTAACGGAGCATCCAATCAGCAAAAAAGATATCTCGAGTTTACCATCTTGCGTTCAAAAGTGGCTGGAACGTAGTGGAACTCTTGGCAAGCCCATGGCCAAAAGTGTTTATTTGGAACAAGATTTACAGTTAAAACTCAAACCCGAACAGAACGATTGGCTTAAGGGAACGGCAGAGCAATATTTTACAACTAATCCGCCTGCATTCCATTGGTCTATTAGCACTAGTATGAATCCCTTTTTGCCGATAGTAGGTCGCGATAAATTTGAAAATGGCAATGGCGCTATGCTTATAAAGCTATTAGCTTTAATTCCTGTAGCTAACGCTAAGGACAACGCCAACATAGACCAAGCCACCTTACAAAGGTATTTAGCAGAAATCGTATGGTTCCCTTCGGCTGCGATAAGTTCTTACATTAGTTGGGAGGAAATAGAAAACAATAGTGCTAGGGCGACCATGACCTATAATGGCACAACCGGGTCTGGACTATTTCATTTCAATGAAGAAGGAGACTTCGCGATGTTTGAGTGCCTGCGCTATAAAGACGCTAGCGATAAAAATCCCTCAAAATGGACCGTTAAGGCAGTGAAAATAGAAGAGCTTTCTGGAATTAGAATTCCTGTTGAATGTGAAGCAACCTGGGACATGAATGGTGAAGACTGGAAATGGTTGAAACTAAAAATTAAAAACCTCGTTTACGATAAACCGACTGGAGTTTAAGTTGCGAATTTCGCAAAAGCGTGATTTAAGAAATTATAGACAAAACAACTACAACCAATAAAAGCTAATCATGAAGCAGTATAAGGCGCAAACATTTTTAAATGACACCAAGACTTAAAAGAAACATATATCGTATACTTCCTTTTGGAGTCATATGGCTCATTTTTGGTGTTATATTTTTAACAGTAGAATATGCTGCAACCAGGGACTACCAGTACACCACTAAGGGAGCGATAAAATTAGACTTTACGGTAGTGGCATTTGCTTTAACTGCTGTTACCATCGTTGGATGTCTTATCGGTACTATTGAATTATTATTTATGAATAGGCTGTTCTCCAAGGCCTCCTTCGCCATCACGGTGTTAGGGAAGTTTGTTATCTATTCTTTATTTCTCTTTCTAATTATTGGTATTACCTATCCTATAGCTGTGAGTATTGAATTGAATTCCAGTATAGCCAATGAGCAAATCTGGAATAAATTTTCAGACTTCCTTGGGAGTATTACTTTTTTAAGTACAGGTTTTCAAATGATGATTTCATTGATTGTAACACTGTTCTACAATGAGATTAGTGAAAAAATTGGAGCGAACTCATTTTTAAATTTTGTTACGGGAAAATATCATCGTCCACAAGTGGAGCAACGAATTTTTATGTTTATTGATATGAAATCGTCCACAACTCTTGCAGAACAACTTGGCCACATTAAATATTTTAGATTATTACGATTTTATTACGGTGTGCTTTCGGAATCTATTATTGATTATTCTGGCGAGGTTTACCAATATGTAGGTGATGAAATGGTAATAACCTGGGAATTAAAAAAAGGTATCTCCAATAATAATTGTATTCATTGCTTTTTTAAAATGAAAGAAGATTTAATTGCAAAACAAGACTGGTTCAATAAACATTACGGCGTTTGCCCTGAGTTTAAAGGGAGCCTCCACACTGGAGAAGTAGTAACTGGCGAAATTGGTACCTTAAAAAAAGATCTTATTTTTACAGGAGACACTTTAAACACGGCATCTAGAATTCAAGGTCTTTGTAACGAAGTTTCGGCAGAACTGTTGGTCTCTTCCCATATGATGGCCAAGCTGAAATTGGAAGAAACGTTTGAATCGGAATCCCTAGGGTTGCAAGATTTAAAAGGAAAAAAGAAAGAAATTGAAGTCTTTAGAGTTCGAAAAAAAAACCAAATAGCTACCAATACACAGAAAAAAGAAAAATAGTTGAGGATTAAGTTTTGTCATATTTGTAATGAAGACTATAATGTCATGTATAGAATACAATACGAGGAGTCTAAAAACTGGGTGTTTGTATGCAAGAATTGTTTGCTCAAGGTGAAGGAAAATAACCCTCACTACCGTTATGGAGGTACGTGGAAAAAGTAGCTCTAATGGAAATCAACAAAACAGCATTTAATGAACTATAAATTTAATTTTAACTTTTTCTTTGTGGTGATTGCCCTTGTTGTAGGTGCTGCGCTTTTTAATCAAATCGATTTCAAGAATCTAAGTGTTGCAAATCCATTACTCTCCATTGTTTATACTTTAGTTTTTATCACTTGTATAGCTTTAATGTTTAAGTCCAAAAAATGAAGCCAACTCATAACAACCGCTTTTGGCTTTCCAGATAAAATCAAAAAAGTAATAATAGACAATCTGTCATCTTAAATTTATAAACTCAAATCTCACGCATAGGATGTTTCGTTTATAAATGATTACATTTTAAGTCTAAGAAGCTTTACGATCTCCCCTTTCTTACCTGAATTCAATCTTTTAAACACAAAGCAGTGATGAATTTCTCGGGGTCCAGTAGCATCATAAAGGCAAATCAAGAACCGGAAATCCGATTCACGAAATTTGGAGTAGACGAAATTAATGTTATCTGGGAAAGCAACCTTTCAACTAACTTTGCATCTTAGATTAAAAATCGATGAAAAAGCTATTCCTTTTACTGCTCTTACCACTAGTTTTGGCCACACAATGTGAAGACGACATCAATACAGGATTCGAAACTACCTATCTTATCGAAAACACATCTAGTACGGATTTGTTGTATCTCACACCTCAAAACAGTTTTGTAGAAATTCCGGTTGGTACGGAAATAAGTGTTGCCAGTGACCTTAACTCGGAAACAAATCCCATTCCTCCTTCAGATTCTTTTATCTTCTCTGAAATAAAACTTTACAGCAACGATAATGAAAGTTTTATTCTTGTTTACAGTCAAGAACCCATAGACAATGCCTCTTGGGAATTTACTGAGCCAACGGTTAACAATTTTGAGTATAGACTCATCATTACCGATGATGTGCTCAATTAGTTAATTAATATCTAAAATCCTAAATGATTTCGTGCTCTGTCATAATTCCATTATTTTCAATGACGGTTTAAAAAGAAACGAAAACTAATGAGAACTCCACATGTAATTGTATTTCAGCTGCTTTGCCTATTCCTTTCATTTCCTGGCAATGCCCAAGAGCAAACCAATGAACGTTACACTTACAAGTCAGGGGATTACAACGGTATAGGAAAATGGTATATGGGTCGTGAAATTGCCCATGTTATGGGTTATCAAGGAATGGCTTGGCTCGAACGTCCGGAGCGTGAGGCCGAAGAAAATGTATCAACTCTTATTAGCAACATGAATATAAAAGGCAGTGATAAGATTGCAGATATAGGCGCAGGTTCAGGGTATCACGTATTTAAAATGGCACCATTGGCCAAACATGGAAAAATCTATGCTGTAGATATTCAACCTCAAATGCTAAAGGCCATTACCACTAACCCACTGTACAAAAAGTACAATAATATTACGACGGTTTTAGGAACCGAACAAAGTGTTAACCTTCCAGAGAATTCTATTGATAAAATTTTGATGGTTGATGTTTATCATGAGTTCAATTTTCCTTATGAAATGGCAATCTCCATGAAACGTGCCTTAAAGCCAAATGGAAAAATATTCCTTATAGAGTATAGAGGCGAAGACCCCTCGGTGCCCATTAAAAAAGTACATAAAATGACCGAAAAACAGGCCGTAAAAGAATTTGAAGCCGCTGGATTTACGCTTGAAAAAAACATTTCCAATCTTCCTTGGCAACATTGCTTGGTTTTTAAACCTAATGGGAAATAGATGACCGTTTTGGCAAATCGGCATCTTAATTTAAATCACATGATTAAAAATCATAAAAAAGTGGCAAATCGCTCCACCTAATACAAAAAGATGCCAAATTACATGGTTGTATGGTATTTTATCTATGGCATAGAACAGAATGCCTACGGTGTAAAACAATCCACCTGCAAAAAGCCATAAAACACCATTTGGGCCAATACTTTCAGATAAGTTTGAGAAGTCAAATACTATCAGCCATCCCATGACAAGATATAGGAGTGTAGAAAACACCTCGAATCGTCCAGTAAAGAATAGTTTTAAGACCACACCAAAGGCAGCTATGCCCCAAACTACCCAAAACAGTAACCAACCCAAACTATCCGTTAACGACAGTAAAAGTACAGGGGTGTAGGTCCCTGCTATGAGAAAATAAATACTCACATGATCTACAATTCTAAAATAGTGCTTACGCCTTTCGTCCCGTACGTAATGATACATGGTAGATGCCAAGAAAAGCACAATTATTGAAAAGCCATACACCAAGACACTAAACAGCCCAAAATCCACTGAACTATCAACGTAGGCCAACATTAATATTAGGCCCACTATGCCCAGTGCAGCACCAATGCCATGGGACAGTGCGTTAAGTCGCTCTTCTATGACCGTTTGTTTACGCATTAGCCACCGTATTGTCTTTTTGGTTTAGACCACTTATTAACACAAGAGTAAAAATCAATATCAAATGCTGGGTTTTGCCGTTCTAGGCGTTCGCTTTGAAAAGCCCGTTGTAAAATATCCTCTATTAAATAATCCTCCAAGACATCTATTGGTGCAAACTCTTCTTTTAAAGAAATATCAAAAAGACTGGCCGTGTTATTATACCAAAAAGCACGCCAACCACTTCGAAGCTGTCTTATAAGTTCAAAAGCCGTTTTTCCAGTTTGGCGATGAATAAGCTTTACCAAAATTTGACCTTCTGTTTTGGTCAATTTTTTTAATTCTTCGGAAAACTCGTCTTCAATATATCTTTGAATAACACGCGCGTATTTTCGGCGATCGCGTTTGCGCTCCAAACTAGACAGTCGTTCCTGTAAGGTCTCCAGTCGCTCTGCCGCAAGTTTCGCATAAGGATAAACTTTTAGTGTCTTACGCTTTAAGATTAAATACCGTATGCGCGCATCCCTATTATCGAAACTTAAATCGGGCAATAATATCACCTCGTCTAAATCTATGGTCCTTCGAGGTATAGAATCGCCTTCAATTATAATATATTCGGCAGCCGTTGTGTCGCGCTCTACAGGTAAGACCTGCCCATATACCAAAGGTCCAAGTAAATAAATAAGAAGTAAGCTGTTTTTCATGTGTAAAATCCAGTGCGAAAACCGTACCAAAACGCGTTTGAAATACCCAATTCAAAATTAAGAATTAATACGTCCTTTAAGCTCAAAATCCTATTAATATTATTATTTTTAGAAAAAATTTACCACATGGCGAAAAAGCAATTACTCAACAAAAAGTCCATGGACTTTTTAGAAAAATATTTAAACAATGCGTCTCCAACTGGTTACGAATGGGATGGCCAAAAATTATGGATGGAATACCTGAAACCATATGTAGATGAATTCATTACAGACACTTATGGTAGTGCTGTCGCAGTTATAAACCCTAAAGCCAAATATAAGGTGGTCATAGAAGGGCATGCCGACGAAATTTCTTGGTACGTTAATTACATATCAGACAATGGGCTATTATATGTCATTAGAAATGGTGGTAGCGATCACCAGATAGCACCAAGTAAAGTGGTTAACATACACACCAAAAAAGGCATCGTGAAAGGTGTTTTTGGCTGGCCAGCCATTCACACTAGAAACAGGTCTAAGGAAGAACCACCAAAACCAGATAACATTTGTATAGATATTGGTGCTAAGGACAAGGACGAAGTAGAAAAAATGGGAGTTCATGTAGGCTGTGTTATCACTTATCCAGATGAATTCCACATTCTAAACGGTAACAAATTTGTATGCAGGGCCCTTGATAATAGAATGGGAGGCTTTATGATTGCGGAAGTGGCGCGGTTACTTCATGAAAACAAGAAAAAATTACCTTTTGGACTCTATGTTACCAATTCGGTACAAGAAGAAATCGGACTCCGTGGCGCAGAGATGATAACGCAAACCATAAAACCCAATGTGGCCATAGTTACCGATGTAACACATGATACCACAACACCTATGATCGACCAGAAAAAACAAGGTTATGCCGAGATTGGCAAAGGACCTGTGGTGGCCTATGCTCCTGCTGTACAACAAAAGTTACGCGATCTTATCACGGATACTGCTGAGCAAAAAAAGATTCCATTTCAACGAGCTGCCTTATCCCGCGCAACAGGCACAGATACCGATGCCTTTGCCTACAGCAACGGTGGTGTAGCTTCTGCTCTTATATCCTTACCCTTGCGTTATATGCATACCACGGTAGAAATGGTTCATAAGGATGATGTTGAAAACGTGATAAGACTGATTTATGAAACCTTGTTAAAAATAAAAGAAGGAGAAACCTTTAGCTATTTTGAATAAATAATTCCCACGCAAGTGGGAATATTTTTTATGGATGAACTCATAGATATTGTTACGGAAACAGGTGACCCTACAGGCAAAGTAGCCTTAAAATCTGAAGCTCATAAAAATGGTTGGTACCACAATACTATCCATATATGGTTTTATACCAAAGACAAAAAAATTCTTCTTCAACAACGCTCGCACAAAAAGAAAATCTATCCACTACTTTGGGATGTCTCGGTGGCCGGCCATATTGATGCAGGAGAACCTTTAATAGAAGCGGCATTACGTGAAGCCAAAGAGGAAATTGGACTACAGCTCCAAAAAAAAGACCTAAAAAAGATTGGTGTTAAACTTCATAAATCAGAATACGACTCTGGAAAAATCAAGGACTATGAATTTCATCATGTTTACATCGCTGAGCTGAAGACGCCTTTAGAGGAGCTCAAACCCCAAGAGGATGAAGTCGAGGCGTTAAAATTAGTAGGATTTTGTGAATTTGAGGCATTGCTGGAACAAAGTGAAACTAACGGGCATTTCATTTCATCAAACAAGGACTATTATAGATTTGTACTTTCAAAAGTTATAGGCAACATTTTATAAATTATTTTTCACAGTTAATCTATTTTTTTAATAAAATGATATAAATCATTTTGGCATTTCATCCAAATCCTGAATTTAGATGTTGATTTAATTATAACCTAATCAATATCAACCTATGTCAAGAATCACTTTTTTTATTGTATTTGTTGTCTTTGGTACAATATTAAATTATACAAATGCACAACTTCCTAACGGATTTACAAACGAGCTAGTAACAGATGACCTTTATCGGCCTCTAGCATTCACATTTATGCCTAATGGCCAAATTTTAATTATAGAAAAAGATGGTCAGGTAAAAGTCGGCGGGCCAATAAACTCCCTTCCCGTTACATTAACCACATTTATGACTATACCAAATATTAATCCATCCGGTGAACATGGTCTAATTGAAATTGTATTAGATCCTGATTTTGAAAATAATGGATTCTTCTATTTATATTACTCTGCTTCAAACAATAATAAGAACAGAGTATCACGTTTCAAAGATTTGGGCACTCCGGAAGAACGTTTAAACAGTGAAACGATAATATGGGAGGCAACGCAGCCTTTCCAAGGTTGCTGTCATACTGGAGGAACTCTGGTTTTTGCGCAAGACGGCACCTTATTATTGGCCACAGGAGATGATTTTGGCAACCTGACGTCGCAAGATATGGCCAATTCAAACGGAAAAATACATCGATTTAATACTGATGGCATCATCCCTACGGACAATCCTTATTATGATAGCACGCCAGGTGATTTTAATGCAAATGGAATACTCAAGTCTATCTATGCTGCAGGTTTGAGAAATCCATTTAGAGGTCATTTTGACACACAACTGAACAAATTATTCATTGGTGAAGTTGGTGGTAATAATCAAACTTTTGCCTGGGAGGATATTCATACTATCGAGATAGGAGAAGGAGGCGTAAATTTTGGTTGGCCAGCATGTGGTGATGGTAGCACAGGAAGGGAACCTGATGGTACTTGTACTGATCCTGCCTTTACAGACCCTATTTTTGGCTATGCCCATAATGGCAATGGAGCCGCAATTATGGGTGGGCTTTTTTATAGAGATTTCCAGTATCCTATTGAATACCAAAACAAATACTTCTATGGAGACTATGTTCAGAATTGGGTGAAGTACATTGAATTTGATAGTAATCTCAATGCTGTAAGCAATACCATGTTTGATAATAATCCTGGACTAATGTTAGATTTTGAAGTTGGTCCTGATGGCTATCTTTACTATGTGCGCATTTTAACTGCTTCTGATTCTAATATTGGAGCTGGTGAGATAAGACGTTATACGTTTAACGACCCTAATAATTCCCCTCCCGAATGTGTTTCTACGAATGCAAGTCCCATTTCTGGCCAAGGCGCCCCTCTTTCAGTAGATTTTGATGCTACGGTTTCTGATGCTGATGGAGACACCATTAGTTATACATGGGATTTCGGTGATGGCAACCAAGCTACAGGTACTGTCCCTGTAACAGGCATTATTCCGACAATAACACATGAATACACTTCAAATGGTGAAATAAAAGCTAGACTATTTCTATCTGATCAGATCGCTAATACAGCCTGTGATGCCATAACAATTATAGTGGGCCAGCCACCTGTCGCAGAGATTTTAACTCCTTCTGACAATTCCACATTTAGGGGCAATGATACAATTAATTTTACAGGACAAGCCTCAGACCCTGATGGAACAATTGATCCCAACAATATTGAGTGGTTTGTTAGTTTTTACAATGGTGGAACAATTCATCCAAGGCAAGGTCCAGATACAGGGACCTCAAGTTCTTTTGTGGTGCCTACAAGCAATCATGTGCCATTTGTTGGTAATACAGGCTATATTGTTACCATGACTGTTACTGACAGCGATGGATTGTCTTCATCGGATACTATTTTTCTTCAACCCGAAAAATCAACAGTAACATTAAATTCTGTTCCAAGCGGCTTAACGGTTTTACTTGATGGTGTTGAGAAAACCACACCCTTTATATTTGATGAATTAATTAATTTTCAGTTTGAACTAGAAGCACCTAACCAATGTGCAAATGATAATTCATACACATTTTCGTCATGGTCAGATGCTGGTGCTCAAACTCATCAAATTAGTGTTCCAGAGACAACGACTCAGTATACGGTGAATTTTGATGAATTTGAAGGTTGTATCATCTGTGAAAGAGCTATTGATCTAGATGGTACGGGAGACCAATTAGTATTAGAAAACAATGCTGTGCTAACAAATGATTTCACAATAGAATTTTGGGCCAATCTTGATGAAAACATGGGTAGTGCTGACCAACCCTTGGGAGATGGCCTTAGTAATGGAGCTGACTTTGCTCATAATATCAATTTTAGCCAAGGTAAAGCCAGATTATACACCAAAGTTACCAACAGTGACCAAATTGCTTCAACAATTGTGGCTCAGCCAAATGCTTGGAATCATTACGCTTTTGTAAGAGAGGGGTCTACTATGAAGATATATGTTAATGGAACACTGAATAAAAGTAATGCTGTAGTTGGAGGTTGGAATGATGATTTTATCGTTGCAAAACTAGGAACAACCATTAATGATGATATTTGGTTTTTTGATGGTGAACTTGATGAAATTCGTTTGTGGAATATAGCGCGAAGTGACTCTGAAATCGCCCAATTTTACAACAAGTCTATAGAACCAAGTTCTTTAGGTTTAGAGGCTTATTGGAGTTTTAATGAGCAAGATGACACTCAAGTGATTTCAGATTTAACCGGTAATGGACACGACGCGGTATTAGGGTTAAATATGACCATTGAACCAGAAGATCCACAAATTGTTTTTTCAAATTTGATAGAAAACGACTGTGCATTTAACTTTGTTTACAACAATGGCTGGGTGCCATCAGACCCCAATGGCATTTCAAAATTATCTAACTCAATTATTATCGAAAATGGTAACATTACAATAAGTGATGACACCTTCTGCAATGAAGTTTCAGTGAAACCAGGTACCTCTGTAACTATAAATTCTGGCGCCTCTTTAATAACTGATTCTGGTATGACTCTAGAGTCATCATCGGAAAGCTATTCAAGTTTAATCTTAGATGGCTCAGTAGTTGGAGATGTTTTTTATAAACGTCATGTTAACAATGCCGCAGAACCAAGTGCACCAACTGGAAACAATGACTTAATAAGTCCACCTGTAACGGGACAAAGTTTTGGAGATTTTAGATTATCCAACCCAAATATTATGTCCGGTACAATTGGAGGAAGTCCTGCCTTTTTATTTGGGCCTTTTAACAACTTAACTAATGCTTATATAAATTACACAACAGCAGATGATGCAGCCATATTAAATGCTGGGTATGGTTACAGAACCGGCTCTACTGATGGCTCAACATTTACATTTACGGGAAATGTAGAAAGTAGTACAGTTAATGTTCCGGTGACTACTGGTGGAGCAAGTAATTGGAACCTGATAGGAAATCCTTATCCGAGTTATTTAAAAGCAATAGACTTTTTGAACAATATAATTAACTCAGGACTAATTGATGAAAATTCAGTCGGTATTTATGGATATAACGGTGAGGAAACTAATAAATGGACTATTGTAAATTTAGCCACAGTGGATTTAAACCCTTTAATTAGTCCAGGTCAAGGTTTCTTTGTAAATGCCTTGGCTAATGGAAATATCAACTTTACTCCAGCAATGAGAACAATAGGTAATGAAGATGACTTTATTTCAGGACGTAATGCCGAAGATTTGATATTCCTTAAACTTAAAGTTAATTCTAATACTGATAGTTATACTACTGATTTTTATTTTAACGATAATGCGAGTTTAGGTTTAGATGTGGGCTATGATGCCTCTGTATGGAACAATAACCCATCTAGTTTTTCTATTTACTCTCATTTGGTTCAAGGCGATGCAGGTATACCCATGGCAATACAAACTCTTAACAGCACCGATATTTCTAATGTTATTATACCCATTGGTTTAAATGCTAGCGCAGACTCCAATATTACATTTTCAATAGAAGAAACCACAATACCACAATCCATTGATGTATATCTTGAGGATAATGCAGAAAATACATTTACTCTATTAAATTCAAGTAATTATCAAATTTCAACTATTACGGATTTAAACGGGACAGGACGATTCTACTTACATTTTTCAGAAAGTTCTTTGAATAACGAAGTTATTGAATTAAACAAATTACAGGTATATGCTAACCATGAACAACAAACTATTGATATTAAAGGCACCTTGACAGAAAAAACAAAATTGAATATATACGATATTCATGGGCGAAGCCTAATACACTTAGACCTTATGACCAATGTGAGTTCTCAACACATTGATGTGAGTAAAATATCAGTTGGAATTTATGTCGTTGAATTAACCAATTCGCAAGGTAAAAGAACTAAAAAAGTAATTATTAGGTAACACTCGATATATGACAAGGTGAAAAATATTCAATATCAGCTCGAATCAAAATAAGTTTAGATTAAATAAGATTTTCCTAGGAGAGAACTAATTTAATTATGAGGGCTTGTTTTGTGTATCAAGCCCAAAATTTTTTAATTAACCCTATGATTTAGTCCTTTACTTTGATAGCCTAAATCGCACTCTCCCTTGTCGAGAATACATTACATGTATCTTAACGCGATGATAACATTGCTCTAATTAGAATATTTACAGAAGTTTCAATTAATGCGACACTTTTGAATTTTAATGTACTAATTTATGGGAAAGGCTAAGTTTTCTAACAATCGGGTTGCAAAAATATATAATGGTTTTTGTAACTCTTTTTCCTTGCAACTAAGGTTTCTCTCTTTTACAGGTTTGAACAAGGTATTTCTTCTATGGCTAAAATTTCCCACATAATTGTATTTTTCTTTAACAAGAAAACTATTTTAAATCGTCAAATCTATTCAACTTTAAATCTATGTAAAGATTTCATGAAACATGACTTATTTCATATTTTAGAGGACGGCTTATCTCTAATTTAGCCCAAGTTTAATAATTCGAATTACATGTATAAAACAAAAGTCAATGCGTCTCACCAATTTGAAATTAGTGAAGAAGACGCGACTCAACTCGATGTGGTTTCCACTTCAAAAAACACCTTCCATATTCTTCAAAATAATGAATCCATAACCGCAAAAGTGCTCCATACGGACTTCAATAAAAAAAAGTACCGCATTATGGTAAATAACAACACTTATGAGGTTGCCATACAAGATTCGCTTGATCAGCAAATAGCGAGTTTAGGATTTCAATTAGGCGCTTCAAAACAGGTCAATGATATTAAGGCACCTATGCCTGGGCTTATTTTGGAAATTAGTGTATCTAAAGGCCAAGAGGTCAAAGAAGGTGAGGTTTTATTGATTCTCGAGGCTATGAAGATGGAAAACGTTATAAACTCTCCAAGAGATGGTGTTATAAAATCCGTTAACGTACAACAAGGAAATACTGTAGACAAAAACGCACTATTAATCGAATTCGAATAGTATGAAAAAAATATTGGTCGCCAACAGAGGCGAAATAGCCATACGCGTTATGCGTACCGCTAAAAAAATGGGTATAAAAACCGTAGCTGTATACTCTGAAGCAGATAGAACCGCTCCTCACGTAAAGTATGCAGATGAAGCTGTTTGTATCGGCCCTGCTCCCTCTAACGAATCCTACCTTAGAGGTGATAAAATCATTGAAGCATCAAAAGCCTTGAACGTGGATGCCATTCACCCTGGTTATGGTTTTTTAAGTGAAAATGCCGATTTCGCAGAGCTTTGTGAAAAAAACGATATTGTATTTATTGGACCACGATCTAAGGCCATTAAAATGATGGGCGATAAATTGGCTGCCAAAGAAGCTGTAAAAGATTACAATATTCCCATGGTCCCAGGTGTAGACCACGCCGTTACGGACCCTAAAGAAGCTGTTGAAATTGCCAAACAAATAGGCTTACCTATTTTAATTAAAGCAGCCGCTGGTGGTGGCGGTAAGGGTATGCGTATCGTTGAAAACGAAAAAGACATAGAATCCCAAATGAAGCGCGCCATTAGCGAGGCAACTTCTGCCTTTGGAGACGGTTCTGTTTTCGTTGAAAAATATGTGAGTTCACCAAGGCATATTGAAATTCAGGTTATGGCAGACAGCCATGGCAATATTCTGCATTTCTTTGAACGGGAATGCTCAATACAACGCAGACATCAAAAAGTTGTAGAAGAAGCACCTTCAGCCATTCTAACTCCAGAATTAAGGGAAAAAATGGGACAAGCTGCCATAAATGTAGCGCGGTCTTGCGATTATTTGGGCGCTGGTACTGTGGAATTTTTAATGGATGCCGACCATAACTTTTACTTCTTGGAGATGAATACCAGATTGCAGGTAGAGCATCCTGTTTCTGAATGGATTTCGGGAGTAGACCTTGTAGAGCTTCAAATTAATGTAGCTCGAGGGGAAGAATTAAAGATTAAACAGGAAGACTTACAAATTAATGGTCATGCCTTAGAACTTAGGGTTTATGCTGAGGATCCCATGAACGACTTTTTACCAAGTGTTGGCAATTTAGAGGTCTACCAACTCCCTAAAGGCGAAAACATTAGAGTAGACAATGGATTTGAAGAAGGCATGGATATTCCTATTTATTACGATCCCATGCTATCAAAACTCATTACCTATGGAAAAACGAGGAATGAAGCCATACAGCGTATGATTGACGCTATCGATAATTATCAAGTCAAAGGTGTAGAAACAACACTTCCCTTCGGCCGATTTGTCTGTGAGCATGAAGCCTTTAGGAGCGGTAATTTTGATACACATTTTGTAAAGAATTATTACTCCCCTCAACTTTTGGAAGCACAACATGCCAAAGAAGCCGAAATTGCTGCGAAGTTGGCGCTGAAGCAATATCTAAAAGATAAAACCTTATTGAGACTACCTAACTAAGACACTATGGATTCAAAAATAAAAACGCTTAACGAAAAGCTTGCACTAGCCAAATTGGGTGGTGGACAAGATCGTATAGAAAAACAGCACAAGAAAAAGAAACTAACCGCACGAGAGCGTATTCTCTACCTGCTCGACGAAGGTTCCTTTGAAGAAATAGGTGCCTTAGTCACCCACCGTACCAAAGATTTTGGAATGGAAAATCAAAAGTTTTATGGTGATGGTGTAGTAACTGGCTACGGTACCATTGATGGCAGGCTCGTTTACGTATTCGCCCAAGACTTTACTGTTTTTGGAGGCTCATTATCTGAAACCCATGCCGAAAAAATTTGTAAAATAATGGATATGGCGGTCAATGTGGGCGCACCAATAATTGGCTTAAATGACTCTGGTGGTGCTAGAATCCAAGAGGGCGTGCGTTCGTTAGGCGGTTATGCAGATATTTTTTATCGCAATGTACAAGCCTCTGGAGTTATACCACAAATTTCAGCGATCATGGGCCCTTGCGCTGGAGGTGCGGTGTATTCTCCAGCCATGACTGATTTTACTATTATGGTTCAGGACACGAGTTATATGTTCGTTACGGGACCTAATGTGGTAAAAACCGTTACAAACGAAGAAGTGACCAGTGAAGAATTGGGAGGTGCCAGTGTACATTCCACAAAATCGGGTGTAGCACACAAGACCTCATCTAACGATATTGAATGTTTAGAGGACGTAAAGGCCTTGTTAAGCTATCTTCCTCAAAGTAACCGGGAAAAACCACAGGATTTGGAGTTTGAGTTAAAAGATGAAGTGCGAGAAAGTTTATCGAACATCGTTCCGGACAATCCAAACAAGCCTTACGATATGCATGAGGTAATTAATGGTATTATTGATGAGGATTCGTTTTATGAAATTCATAAGGACTATGCAGAAAATATCATTGTAGGTTTTGCAAGACTGGGCGGAAAATCTATTGGTATCATTGCCAATCAGCCCATGTTTTTAGCCGGAGTACTTGGGGTTAAAAGCTCTAAAAAAGCTGCTAGATTTGTAAGATTCTGTGATGCCTTTAATATACCTATGCTTGTCCTTGAAGATGTGCCTGGATTCTTGCCAGGAACAGACCAAGAATGGAACGGGATTATTGTTCATGGTGCCAAGCTGCTGTACGCCTTTAGTGAGGCTACGGTTCCAAGAGTTACGGTGATTACAAGAAAAGCCTATGGAGGTGCTTATGACGTAATGAATTCTAAACATATTGGTGCCGACATGAATTTTGCTTGGCCATCTGCAGAAATTGCTGTTATGGGAGCTAAAGGTGCTGCCGAGATTATTTTCAGGCGCGAAATCGCTGCAGCTGATGATAAAGATGCCAAATGGAAGGAGAAAGAAGCCGAATATGCTCAGTTGTTCGCTAACCCTTATAGTGCCGCTGAACGTGGTTTTATCGACGAAGTCATTTTGCCTAAGGACACCAGACGCAAATTGATAAAAGCCTTTAGCATGTTAGAACAAAAAGAGGTCAATAAACCAAAACGCAAACACGGTAATATTCCTTTATAAATAGGTGTAGCCTAACTCCTTGTAGGAAACAGGTTCTGCTATAGCGTGATGATTACTATCAATTCGAGGCTTATACAAATCTTTACTGATTGTGTAAGCCTCGAGTTGTTCATCATCATATGGGTCTTCTAGGATATTCTGTATGTCATTTTGCCTCAATTCTTCAGCTACCCAAGAGCGCTCATTTGATTTTTTAAGGATTACTGGCTGGCGCTTTTTTATATTATGAATGCGCTCAAAATAAGGAGATGCCTTTTTGGTGAGTATACTAAAGGTAATATGCTTTCCGATTATAGTATAAATACCAGCTAATGAAAAAATACCATCATCTTTTCTATGGATAAGGACTGGATATTTAGTCTTTAAATGCGTGTGCGGCTCATAAAACCCTGTTACAGGAATTATACAGCGTTTAGACATTGCTGAATGCTTGTATATAAAATGATCGAATAATTTTTCGCTTTGAGCATTAAGACCAGCACCGTAGCGAATACTCTCTTTGTAATAAGCCTTGATGTCTTCTGGCCCTTTTGTTTCAGGCACTATTCCCCAAATCCCAGGGGCCAAAACTTCTGGTTTTTGTTGCGGAATTAGCAACATATTAGGGTGTGAGAATCCATTAAGGTGATAGGCAGGTTTATCGAATAAAGGACCATAAGAGGCATTACTCAAGGTGACATTATACCGAAGCTCTAAATCTTTTATGGTCGTTGTCTGTCGGGTTTGATAACACATATATCACACTGCTTAGTAAAACCTAAGTTACTAAATTATCAACTTCATATAAAGTTCTGCTAAAACTTAAGCTTAGTGCTCTAATTAACGTACTTTTGCAAAATGCGAAAAAGCGACACCTCTCAAGCCGAATTTGTTGTATTAATGGCTGCGCTCATGTCTATTGTTGCGCTATCCATTGATGCTGTTCTGCCTGCTTTACCCAACATTGGAGCGCATTTAAATATCACCGACCCGAACCAAAATCAAAAAATCATCACAATGATATTTTTGGGTTTAGGTATTGGCCAACTTGTGTTTGGTCCATTATCTGATAGTTTTGGACGCAAACCCATCGTTTACATGGGGTTTACGGTATTTATAGCGGCTTCCATAATCTGCATAACGACCAAAAATTTTGAAATGATGATTTTTGGCCGCATCCTCCAAGGTGTAGGATTGGCCTCGCCTAGAACCATGTGCATTGCAATGGTCAGAGACACCTACAGCGGTGATTACATGGCGAAAATCTTGTCTATTGTGGTTATGATTTTCATTTTGGTTCCTGTTATCGCACCAACTCTTGGACAGGCATTAATGGTCTATTTCAGTTGGAAATCGATATTCATTTTTACACTTTGCTTTGGCGTTCTGGTTATGTTGTGGTTTTGGTTAAGGCAAAATGAAACCCTAAAAGAGAAATATAAAATACCCTATCGCCTAAGTATTTTTAAAACTGGGACCATTGAATTTTTTAAGATACGTTCGGCCGTCATTTACACAATCCTATCTGGACTGATAACCGGTTCCTTCATGGTATATCTGAGTACCTCCCAACAAATTTTTGAAAAGCAGTACGGCCTAGCGGAAGAATTTCCCTTAATCTTCGCAAGCCTTGCAATTTCCGTAGGTTTGGCTACTTTTTTAAATAGTAGGCTGGTCGTGAAATTTGGAATGCGCCGCATTGTGCATACGGCTATGCTCTCTTTTGTTGGTATTTCCTTGTTATATGTACTCGTTTTTTATGGCGGAGTTAATCCGCCCATAGAGGTTTTAGTGGGCTTCTTTGCGCTGCAATTCTTCACCATTGGTTTCTTATTCGGAAATTTACGTGCCTTGGCCATGGAGCCATTAGGTCATATCGCTGGTGTGGGCTCTGCTTTAAATGGTTTTCTTTCGACAGTTATGGCTGTTCCTATTGCCAATTTCATTGGTAGTTTTGTGGTTAAATCCGTAGTGCCTTTGTTTAGCGGTTTTTTTGTGTGCGGACTCATAGCCTTGCTCCTATTTTACAGCAATAGCAGTAAGGTGGTGAAATTGATTAAACAAGTTTAGAATATCTCTATGGTCCCTTTGCCTTCCCGAACAATAACAGGTTGATCTTCGGACAGGTCGATAATGGTGGAGCCTTCGTTTCCGCCATAGCCTCCATCAACTACAACATCAACAAGTTTATCCCATTTTTCCAGTATTAACTCAGGGTCTGTCGTGTATTCCACAATTTCGTCCTCATCACGTATAGAAGTTGACACAAGCGGATTGCCCAAAGCACTCACAATGGCCAAGGTAATGGGATTATCAGGTACCCGTATACCAACCGTTTTACGCTTTTTAAAAGGGTTAGGAAGATTTTTTGAGCCTGGTAATATAAACGTATATGGCCCAGGTAAAGCACGTTTCAGGATCTTAAAGGTGGTATTATCTATTTGCTTCACATAATCACTCAAATTGCTCAAATCTTCACAGATAAAGGACAGGTTAGATTTTTCCAATTTCACACCCTTAATTTGAGCTATGCGCTCTAAGGCCTTCATCTTTGTGATGTCACAACCCAATCCGTAAACGGTATCGGTCGGATAAATAACAAGTCCTCCCCTTTTTAACACATCTACCACCTTTTGAACCGCCTTTGGGTTTGGGTTTTCTGGATATATTTTTATAAAGTCGGCCATTGGGTTATAATGTTTAACTTATGATTTCAAGTTTAGCAAACCTCAACAGAAGTTTTTTGGTGTCGCCATTTTCAAATTTAATCTCAGCCTTAAGGTCTCCACCTGTGCCCTCAATTTTTAGCACCTCTCCTCTACCGAATCTTTGATGATTGACAATATTACCAACGGCCAGATTGCTATCAAATAAATTTGAGCCTCCACTAGTTTTGGATACAGGCTTCATCTTTTTTGGCGTGCTAATCTTAAAACCTTCCGATTTTTTGGCAGTGCTTTTTTTGTTGAATTTTGGTGATTTTGGTTTAGCAAACCGCACTTTGTTTGGTTCTACATCTCCAAAAATGGAAGCATCCAACATCGGGTTAAAACGCTGCTCTTGCAAAGGGGTAATAATATCTAAATACTGATCGTCTATTTCTTCAATAAAACGGCTTGGTTCTGCATCAATAAGCTTTCCCCAACGGTATCGCGATAGTGTGTAGGTCAAATAGGCTTGCTTTTCGGCCCTGGTCAAAGCGACATAAAACAGGCGACGTTCTTCCTCGAGCTCGCTTCTGGTATTCATACTCATAGCGCTAGGAAACAAGTCTTCCTCCATACCAACGATGAACACATGTGGAAATTCGAGCCCTTTAGCCAAATGTATGGTCATAAGAGCTACATGGTTAGGGTCTCCTTTATCAGAGTCCAAATCCGTGGCTAGAGCAACATCCTCAAGGAATTCGGTGAGAGACCCTGTAGAGTCAGCAACTTCCACTTGGCCTTCAACAAAGTCTTTTATACCGTTGAGAAGCTCCTCAATGTTCTCCATTTTGGCTATGCCTTCTGGAGTACCGTCTTTATTGAATTCCTTGATGAGTCCAGTAACTTTTATAACATGCTCGGAAAGCTCAAAAGCATTGGCGTTTGCATTCATCACCTGAAAGCTTTCAATCATGGTTACAAAATCCTTGAGCTTATTACGGGTTCCAGAATTGATTTTTAAATCGAGATTATCTATACGTTTAATAACTTCAAAAATTGAAATGTCGTAACCATTAGCGGCTACGATGAGACGATCCATAGTGGTTTGGCCTATACCACGAGCCGGAAAATTAATGATTCGCTTAAGCGCCTCTTCATCGGCAGGATTTAAAATCAAGCGCAAATAAGATAAAACATCTTTAATCTCCTTGCGCTGGTAAAAGGAAAGGCCACCGTAAATACGGTACTTTATATCACGTTTTCTTAGGGCGTCCTCAATGGCACGTGATTGTGCATTCGTTCTATATAACACAGCAAAATCCTTATTTTGAAGCTGCTGCTGCATCTTGGCTTCAAATATGGTACTGGCAACATAACGTCCTTCATCGCCATCGGTCATCAAACGATTGACCTTAATCTTAGGGCCTTCTTCGTTAGCTGTCCAAACGATTTTATCGAGTTTGTTTTGATTTTTATCAATAACGGAATTCGCCGCATTAACAATGTTCTTGGTAGACCTATAGTTCTGTTCTAACCTAAAGACCTTCACATTGTCATAATCGCGCTGAAAATTCAGAATATTGCTAATGTTGGCACCTCTAAAGGCATAAATACTTTGCGCGTCGTCCCCTACGACGCAGATGTTGTGAAACCTATCGGCAAGGGCACGAACAATAAGGTATTGCGAATGGTTAGTATCTTGATACTCATCTACCAAAATATAGCGGAATCGGTCTTGATATTTTGCCAAAACATCTGGGAATCGCGTTAGTAGCTCATTGGTTTTTAATAACAGATCATCAAAATCCATGGCTCCGGCCTTAAAGCAGCGCTCTACATAATTTTGATAGATATCTCCCATACGAGGCCGCCTGGCCGCAGCATCTGCTTCCATTAGCTCAGGGTTATTAAAATAGGCCTTAACCGTAATCAAACTATTTTTATAAGAGGAAATCCGAGACCGAATCTGTTTGTATTTATAGACATCTTTGTCCAGTCCCATCTCTTTTATAATGGAAGAAATTAAGCGGTCGGAGTCTTGAGTGTCGTAAATGGTAAAATTACTGGGATAACCCAATCTATCCGATTCTATACGTAGGATTTTGGCAAATACAGAGTGAAACGTTCCCATCCAAAGGTTTTTAGCTTCAGAATCCCCAACGATATCAGCAATTCTGCCCTTCATCTCACGTGCTGCCTTATTGGTAAAAGTCAATGCAAGAATATTAAATGGGTCAACGCCTTGATTCATGAGATGTGCAATCCTGTAGGTTAAAACCCTAGTCTTCCCAGATCCTGCCCCAGCAATCACAATCATAGGCCCATCCTTTTGTAGGGTGGGTGCTAATTGTGCTTCGTTAAGTTGACTCAAGTATTTGTCCAAAATCAATTTTTTTGGACCGTGAAAATAAGCATTGTAACAAGTTTTTCCATGACGAAATCCTATTAATTATAAACAATGTTTCAAATGTTCAGATTTGTTAAATTTCAATATCTTAGTGAAAATTTTTAGTCCTATGAAATACATTTTATCCCTTGTTTTATTATTACCTTTTCTATCATTTTCTCAAGGCACGGTTGAGAAGGATATTGACGCTATTGAAGACAAATTAATAGAGTGGCGCCATTACTTTCATCAAAATCCAGAATTGTCCAATCGGGAATACAAAACAGCCGAAAAGATAGCCGAACATCTCAATCAATTAGGTTTGGATGTTGAAACTGGAATTGCCAAGACTGGTGTTGTTGGTGTTTTAAAAGGGGCCCAACCTGGGAAGGTCATTGCACTTCGTGCCGATATCGATGCTTTACCTGTTACCGAACGTAATGATTTACCATTTAAGTCAGAAGTCAGAACAACATTTTTAAATACCGAAACTGGCGTTATGCACGCTTGTGGGCATGATACACATATTGCTATTTTAATGGCAACAGCAGAGGTCTTATCAAAACATAAGGATAAGCTTAAAGGCACCGTTAAATTCATATTTCAACCGGCTGAAGAAGGGCCGCCACCAGGAGAAGAAGGCGGTGCTAAGTTGATGGTGAAAGAAGGGGTTTTAGACAACCCTAAGGTTGATGCCATTTTTGGCCTGCATATCAATTCAGAAACGCCTGTTGGTACCATAAAGTACAAAATAGAAGGAATCATGGCGGCTGTAGAACGTTTTGTCATAACGGTAAAAGGTAAACAGACCCATGGTTCGCAACCTTGGTCTGGAGTGGACCCTATCCTTATATCGGCAAAAATCATTGATGGATTGCAGACCATAATAAGCAGAGAGGCCAAATTGACGGATGAAGCTGCCGTTATTACCGTTGGAAAAATTACCTCAGGAACGCGCTTTAATATCATTCCTGAGTCTGCCGAGCTGATAGGAACGGTAAGAACCCTAGACCCTGAAATGCGGGAAATGATTATTGAGCGCATGACAGAGATGGCACAAACCATAGCCAAAGCTTATGGCGGCGAAGCGGAGGTAACTTTTCAAAACAATGCGTCCATTACCTTTAATGACCCAGATTTAACGCAACAAATTTTACCGTCGTTACATAAGGTGGCCGGTAAGGAAAACGTAGAGATAATGAAGGCTACAACTGGCGGTGAAGATTTCTCTTTCTTTCAAGAGAAAGTACCAGGTGTCTACTTTTTCCTGGGCGGAATGACACCTGGAAACACCAAACCTTATCCTCACCATACGCCAGATTTCAGAATAGATGACAGTGGCATGCTTCTTGGCGTTAAGGCGTTTACACAAATTACATTTGACTATTTGAATAACTAAATATGGAAACCGTTCTTGATTTTTTAGGAACCATACCTTGGTGGTCTTGGGTTTTAATTATTTTAGGTGCGGTGGCATTGAGAGATGTTTTTTTACAAAGGCGTCATACGATCACCCACAATTTTCCAGTTATTGGGCATTTACGGTATCTGCTAGAACGTATCGGTCCGGAATTACGCCAGTATTTAGTGGCGAATAACCGAGAGGAATTACCGTTTAACCGCATAGAACGCGGTTGGATTTACGCTTCGGCCAAAAAAGAAAACAACTATGAGGGTTTTGGTACTGATCGCGATATTTATGCACACCAGCATATATTTATTAATAATGCCATGATACCCTTTAAAATTGAGGCCGACCACCCGAATGCCAAGGATATGGGTTTTCTGCCCTGCGCTAAGGTTATGGGAAAATACCATAAGCGCAAACGACCTTACCGACCAGCATCCATCATTAATGTATCAGCGATGAGCTTTGGGTCTTTATCCGCGAAAGCCATAGAATCCCTCAATAAGGGTGTGAAAATAGCCAATGCCTATCATAATACAGGCGAAGGTGGACTTTCCCCTTACCATAGTCATGGTGGTGACGTTATTTTCCATTTTGGAACAGGCTATTTTGGTGTAAGGACAGAGGATGGTGGTTTTTCAATGGAAAAAATGATTCGATTAGTTGAAAATAATCCGTTCATTAGAGCGATTGAAGTAAAGCTTTCCCAAGGTGCTAAACCAGGAAAGGGCGGTGTGTTGCCCGGTAAAAAAATCACAAAGGAAATCGCGGAAATAAGAGGTGTTCCCGTAGGTAAAGATGTGTTGTCCCCACCAAATCACAAAGCATTCTCCAATGTCCCTGAAATGGTTGATTTTATAGAATCCATTGCTGCAGCCACAGGACTACCCGTTGGAATTAAGGCTGCCATAGGTAAGCTAGAACAATGGGAAGAATTGGCCCGAATAATGAAAGCCGAGAACAGAGGTCCAGATTTTATTACTATTGATGGCGGTGAAGGAGGTACAGGTGCCGCACCACCAAGTTTTGCCGATCATGTGTCCTTACCTTGGGTTTACGGGTTTAGTGATATCTATAAGTTGTTTCAAAAATATGGCCTAACTGATAGAATTGTATTTATTGGAAGCGGCAAATTAGGGTTTCCCGCCAAAGCTGCAATGGCTTTTGCAATGGGTGTTGATTGTATTAACGTGGCTCGGGAGGCCATGATGAGTATAGGTTGCATCCAAGCTCAAATATGCCATACCAACCGCTGCCCTGCCGGTGTAGCGACACAAAGCAAATGGCTTCAGAATGGTATTAACGTGCCACTAAAATCAGAACGGCTCGCTCAATATTTTAAAACCTTTAAAAAAGAATTGATTGAAATTACGCATGCCGCAGGTTACGAGCATCCTTGCCAGTTTAACATGAATGATATTGAAATGAATGTAGATGACCATAACCTCGCCAAGGAATTCAATAAGACCTTTCAGTATGAAAAGGACATTGTTCCTTTCATTAACATGCAAACATTAAAAGATTGTGAGTATCTTGGCGGAACGTATAATCCCAAATTGAATTAAAAACATGGAATTGGAGAGAATTATAGACATCTTATTTAATTTACTTCCGGCTGGTATCGTAGCTGCCGTTGCTTATTATTTTTTTAAACAGCACATTGAAAACGAAGCGGGAAGAAGGCGCTTCCTTTTGCAAAAAGAAAGGCAAAAAGAATCGTTTCCACTAAGGCTCCAAGCTTACGAGCGCATGACTTTATTCCTTGAACGGATTACACCATCTAAACTATTAACACGAGTAAATCCAACATCTTCAAATAAAGATGATTATGAGTCTTTACTTGTAGCAAATATTGAACAGGAATTTGAACATAATTTGTCACAGCAAATCTACATTAGTGACGATTGCTGGACCGTAATTATCGCAGCTAAGAATGCCACCATTCAACTCATCAGAAAAGCCAATATGAATGAGAAAACAGACAGCGCCAATAAACTTAGGGAAGTGGTTCTTACTGAGCTTATGGACACCTCTGCACCAAGCAATGCCGCCTTGGCTTTTATCAAAAAGGAAGTTGCTGAAATGTGGTAAGGAGAGCTCCTAGATTAATTTAACACATCGACACGCTCGCTGGCCTGGTGCTTTCGTTTGGCATAATCATAACCCTGTTTCCACCATTTTACCATAAGGCGCTTACTAAATATCAATGAATTCTCGGTCAAAGTGGTTGGCGTATAGTACAAATTCAGTTTTACGTTATTGTTTAGGGCTGCTAGTTTTCCAATGGTTATATCGCTACGCTCCACCTGATTTAATAAATGCCCGAACAAATTAAGCATCAATGAAAATGGATTGCGCCCAAGCACTTTTTGCTTTTCTAGGTTTTCGGCTTCCAACACAATAGCATCCACTTCCGTGGCACCCCTTAAAATAGCTTCCCTGATGGGAACAACGCATCCTAACCCACCATCTGCATATTCATAGCCATTGACCGTTGCCAAGGACATAAAAGGAATGTAGTTGCAGGATATCCAAATCCAATCGCAAAATTCTTCATAAGAGCAATCGTTTATAGACTTATACTCCACTCTGTTAAGTGAAAGGTTTGAGACCGTGACCACGACATCGTGCTTGTTTGCCTTTATCGCATGGTATTCTTCTCTTGTAAAGTTTCGCCTAATATTGCGCTTAAGGGCTTTGCTTTCCCCAAAGGTTCGTTTTCGCTTAATAAATTGCCAGAGCGAGTTCACAAAATCAATGGAAACATACTCTCGATCTCCTTTTTTACGCTGCACAAATGGGCTCACACTAAAAATGTCATGCTGCTGTACATTGGTATAAATGTCGTACAATTTAGGAATGTTGTCTACAGCCAAGTGAGGAATGAGCAGACTTCCAGTGGACGTGCCCAAGAAAAGGTCGTAGGTATGCTTTCGTTCTTCCATAAGGTATTGAGCCACACCACCCGCAAATGCGCCTTTACTCCCACCTCCTGATATAACTAAAGCCTTCATTATTGTTTTCCTTCTAGTTGATTCGAAAGTTCCTTGGCAAACTTTGCAAGCCGCCAATTATGATGCCTTTTAGCTTGGTCGAGATTGGATCTACATGCCTCATCACATAAACCAATCATCTTAAGGTAACCAAAAGCATTCATGCGAAGCTCTGCATTATAGTTCTGAGCGGTATAGCCTACCAATTCATTATACAAGCCTTGCTTACTATCGGCCTCATAAAACGGTGTATTTAAGTTCAGAACTATCCATAGCAAGCGAACGTTGTAATCACTTAACCCATAAATTTCCCTTGTCTTTGCGAGGTATTCTGAACGTTCCTCAGGGAAATTAACCCATAAGTTATACAGTGCATTCTCTATGGTGATATAAGACTGGTCTTCAAGAAGCGACTCATAGGACTCTTTCAATGACTTTGGAATCGTTTTTACATACTGCGCTATGGCCTGGCGCACCTTGAGACTGTTATTAAAAGTATCCTCCGTAACCAGTTCGGGTGCTTGGGAAATTACCTTTATTTTAGCCTCATCTGAAGCGTAATATTTTAAATACTCTTGACATTTACTGGATTTAACTTGGCAATCTATCATCATATACGTTTTGATATAGGGCGACTGGGCTTGCAACATCGCAATAGCCTCATCCACAGGAAACGATTCATTCACCAACCATTTCTGCTTAAAGCTGTTCAGACTTCTACCATAACGCTTTTCAACTTCCTTCATAAAATCTGAGGTCGTGGCATTTTTAAACGCATATTTCTTTAAATAAGCTTCAACGGCTGACCTAAAAACTTCATCTCCAACTATAGAACGCAGTGCGTGTAAGGCCCATGCGCCACGCTGGTAAAAGGTTAAACTACTGGACTTGGGGTTTAACAAGGACGTCCCCTCACCTGCCAAATCCTGTCGGCCCAAATCTACAGCAGATTCAAACAATTTAAAATGATAATAGTCATCTCCGAAAATATCCCTTTCGGCCAAAAGCGCGTAAAAGGTGGCAAAGCCTTCCTGCAGCCAGTGATGCTCTCCCGATGCTGCCGTTACCAAATTTCCAAACCATTGATGCGCTAACTCATGAGCGTTAACGTTGACATAATTTTTATCGTTATATCCAATGGAATCCACAACAAATCCATCCGAAAATACAGTTAAGGTGGTATTCTCCATACCAGCATAAAGAAAATCATGTACAGGAACCTGCCTGTACACTTCCCACGGATAGGCGTACCCAATTTCCTGCTCTAAAAAATCAAACATGCGCTTACTGTAGCGATACGTAGGCTCCACTTTAAGTGAATCTTCGGGATAGTAATAATATTGAAGAGGAATGCCACTCTTAGAATTCTCGGTCTTATTGTGATACTTTCCAATGACCAAAGCAACCAAGTAGCTAGACATAGGTTTATCCATTTTATAAACCGCAGAATTCACAGATTGTTTTGAGTCTTCACTTAGCTGCCTGCCGTTGGATAGTATGGTATAGCCTTGCTGAAACGCTGTAGCGATAGTGAATTTAACCTTCTCGTTGACATCATCAAAACTAGGCAACCAATGGCTCGTATATTTTCCTTGACCTTGCGTCCAGATATTCCAATCTTCCTTTCGTTTTAGAAAATATAAGGCCTGTTTCGGATAACATGAATAATTGAAAGTAATCCGGTAGGAACTATCCTTTTTAAAAGGCGCGTATATCCAAAGGCGTTTGGCGTCATTTCTGAACGTTACATTGGCTTTATTCACGGACACACCTGCTTCAAATGTCATATTACGCGCATCAATATAAACGGAATCCACATCCTTTAAAGCTTTCATTTCATAAGAAACAAGGCCAGAAACCTTTGAGGAATCAGGATTGATAACAAGAAGAGCATTTGCTTCTTTAAAATCGACAAGGGCGGTTTGCTGCGCACTTAATAAAAAACCAATACAGAGTGCTGAAATGAGGCTAACAACTTTCATACCTTAAAACTAACGCAATAAAATGGCAAATTACAAAGCTATAACATAAGTTTTAAGGAAATGCTTTAATTTCGCCTTATGAGCGTTACCCTTCAAACACCTATTGACTATCTCAAAGGCGTAGGACCTAATAGAGCCGATTTGCTCCGCTCGGAACTCAGCATACACACCTACCAAGACCTCATCAACCTTTTTCCCAATCGCTACATCGATCGCACCAAATATTACAAAATCAACGAATTACAGCAGAACAAGGCCGAAGTACAAATTATAGGCAAAATAACCGGTTTCAGGGAAGTGGCCCAAAAACGTGGCAAACGCCTTGTTGCCGATTTTGTAGACGAAACGGGAACGATGGAGCTGGTTTGGTTTCGAGGCCAAAAGTGGATACGAGAAAGCCTTAAAACCAATCAGCCTTACGTCATTTTCGGAAGAACCAATTGGTATAATGGACGATTTAGCATGCCTCACCCAGAACTGGAACTGGTAAAAGAGCATGAAAAAAACCTGCGCTCCTCCATGCAGGCGATTTACCCATCCACAGAAAAACTGTCTAATAAAGGGATATCGAATCGCGTAATTTCGAAAATTATGCAAAACCTTTTTTTAGAAACCAAAGGACAATTTGCTGAAACACTTCCTTCTTCAGTAAAGGAAGAACTTAAATTGATATCCAAGTCCGAAGCGCTGTACAACATCCATTTTCCCAAATCAAATGACCTACTTTCTAGGGCTCAATTTCGACTAAAGTTTGAAGAATTTTTTTACATTCAGCTACAGCTCATTTTAAAGAACCTCATCCATAAATCCAAAATAAAAGGTCTGCCTTTTTCAACCGTTGGCGACTACTTCAACACCTTTTACAACACCTATTTACCCTTTGAATTAACCAATGCCCAGAAGCGTGTTTTAAAGGAAATACGAACCGATTTGGGTAGCAACGCCCAGATGAACCGTTTGTTACAAGGCGATGTAGGTTCCGGAAAGACAATAGTAGCGTTTATGTCAATGCTCATAGGACTTGACAACGGTTTTCAATGTTGCTTAATGGCGCCAACTGAAATTTTGTCAGTCCAACACTATAACAGTTTATATGAGTTATGTAAACCATTAGAAATCAGTATTTCATTATTAACTGGCTCAAGCACTACTTCAGAACGAAGAGAAATTCACAAAAATCTAGAAAACGGCTCGTTACAAATCCTCGTAGGCACTCATGCCCTACTCGAGGACGCCGTAAAATTTAAAAATTTGGGATTGGCGATAATTGACGAGCAACATCGTTTTGGTGTGGCACAACGCAGTAAACTTTGGAAAAAAGGCTCTCGTCAGAAATTAGAAATTTCTGACAATACTGAAAAGCAAAAAAAGGCTTACACACCACCACATATTTTGGTGATGACGGCAACACCTATTCCACGAACCTTGGCCATGTCGGTTTATGGTGATTTGGATATTTCTGTCATTGATGAATTACCAGCAGGTCGCAAACCTGTTAAAACGGTTCATCGTTACGACAATAACCGACTGAAAGTATTTCGCTTCTTGAGAGATGAAATAAAAAAGGGCAGACAAGTTTATATTGTTTATCCCTTAATTCAGGAAAGCGAAAAGATGGATTATAAAGACCTTATGGACGGCTATGAGAGTATTTCCAGGGAATTTCCACTGCCTGAATATCAAATTTCCATAGTGCACGGAAAAATGAAGGCGGCCGATAAGGATTACGAAATGCAACGCTTTGCCAAAGGCGAGACCCAGATTATGGTAGCGACCACTGTAATCGAAGTAGGCGTTAACGTACCTAACGCCTCGGTTATGGTAATTGAGAGTGCAGAACGTTTTGGTTTATCCCAGTTGCACCAACTTCGCGGTCGTGTGGGCCGCGGCGCAGAACAAAGTTATTGTATCTTGATGACAGGACATAAGTTGAGCCAAGACAGCAAAACACGCCTGGAAACCATGGTGCGAACCAATGACGGTTTTGAGATTGCCGAAGTAGACCTAAGACTTCGTGGTCCAGGAGATATTATGGGCACACAACAAAGTGGTGTTTTAAACCTGAGAATTGCAGATGTTGTAAAAGATAAAGCTATTTTAGGGAAGGCACGCTATTACGCAAAGCACATTTTAAACCGTGACCCTAGCCTTGCGTCACCCGAACATAAAATGGTCTTGCATACCTACAGGCAAATGGCCAAGTATCGTAATATTTGGAATTATATAAGCTGATTATGGAATTGTTTAAAGGACGAAAATTAATAATAGCTACAAAGCACCATAAAGAACGGGTTATCGCTCCAGTTTTGGAAAAGGCCTTTGACGTTGAGTGCTTTGTAAACAACACCTTTGACACAGACATTTTGGGCACATTTTCAGGCGAAGTTAAACGAGAGCTCGACCCCTTGGCCACAGCCCGAAAGAAGTGCTTAATGGCCATGGAAGCATCAAACTGCGATTTAGGTGTAGCTTCCGAAGGTTCTTTTGGCCCTCACCCTTCCCTATTCTTTGCCTGTGCTGATGATGAATTTCTTGTCTTCATAGATAAAAAACACGATTTGGAAATTATTGTACGGGAACTGAGTACCGAAACCAATTTCAATGGCAAATCACTAACTTCTGAAGAGGAACTTTGGGAATTCGCCCAAGTGACCAAATTCCCATCGCATGGACTAATTTTAAAGCCGAGTAAAGACGATACGACGGAAATTGCCAAAGGCATCAACGCCAAGGAAACCTTGTTATCTACGTTCAGGTATTTACAGAGCAAATATGGCGAGGTCTATGTTGAAACTGATATGCGCGCTATGTATAATCCAAGCCGAATGGCCGTTATTGCCTTGGCCGCACAAAAACTGGCGGAAAAAATCCAATCAGTTTGCCCTAAATGCCATACTCCAGGGTTTGGTGTTACCGATGCCATAGCTGGTCTTCCCTGCGACTTGTGCAGCATGCCTACCGCAACGGTAAAAACGTTGATTTATGAGTGTAGCAATTGCAACTACAAGGAGGAACGGCCTCCTTCTCATGGCAAAACTGCCGAAGACCCTACCTACTGCGACTATTGCAATCCCTAAATGGGAAAATTATAATATCTTACATTCCAAATACTAACCTATCATGATAACAAAGCTCGGTCAAAAATTCACCGACACCTTCACGCGGTACATGCCTAGCGCCTATGTTTTTGCTTTGATACTCACTTTGGTCATGGCGCTCCTCGCCTTGCTTTTTACAGATAGCACAGCTTTGACCATTTTAGAAGGCTGGTACGATGGCTTTTGGAGCCTCCTATCGTTCGGTATGCAAATCGTTCTTATTATTATCACGGCGTACTGTATTGCACAATCCTCGTTTTTGGAACGCGGCATAGATAAGCTGTCCAAAGTTGTAAAATCACCGCAGCAAGTCTATGTGCTCACGGTAGTAGCAGGAGTGTTGTTTTCTTTGGTAAGTTTTGGCATGATCGTCCTAACCTCAATTTTGGCTAGGGAATTGGCCAATCGCGTTAAGGGCATTAACTATCCCTTTTTAATTGCATGTGTCTACTTTTCGGGTGGGTCATGGGTTTGTGGCTTATCCAGTTCCATTCCCTTATTGCTCAATACCGAAAACAATTTCTTGATTGAAAGTGGCATCTTGGACACTACTATATCTACTGGCTACAGTCTTGGATCACTTTTAAACTTTGGTATTTTATTGTTGTACCTCATCATTGGTCCGCTTATTATTCTATTGGTAGCGCCGAAATATTTTGAAGGGAAGGAATTGAAGGACCTTATGGATAGCGATGCCGTAAGCAACAAGAGTATCAAAGACGAAGCGCTATCGTATAAACTTCCGTACAAAGCAGTATCTGACCTTTTGAATAATGCAGGATGGCTTCAAATTGCTGTAGGTATTCTTGGTGTGACCTATGTGGTCTACCACTTTACGACTAAGGGGTTTGACCTTAATTTCAATATCATCATTTTTATTTTCTTGATTTTAGGAATGCTACTTCACGTCACACCGTTGCGATTTAGCATAGCTATGAAGCGTGCGTCCAGTAATATCTCAGGTATTCTATTTCAGTATCCGTTTTATGCTGGAATTATGGGCATCATGCTGGCCTCAGGTTTAGGCACTGAAATCAGTAAACTGCTTGTCTCTATTGCGACTACGGAAACCTATCCTTTTATATCCTTTGTGACAGGCGCTGTGATCAATTTTGCCATTCCGTCTGCCGGTGGCGAATTTGCGGTCATTGGCCCTAGCATCATAACTATGGTACAGGAATTGGGTAGTGGTCTCTCACAAAATGAGATTACAGCGATGACAGCTAGAGCCTCTATGTCCATGGCCTATGGTGAAAGTCTCAGCAATCTTCTTCAGCCGTTCTTTTTGTTGATGGTGTTTCCCGTAATGGGAAAAGGTATTAGGATTCAGGCGCGCGATGTGGTGGGTTATCTATTTCTTCCCTTTGTTGCATTTTTTGTTATTGAAGCACTGTTGATCACTTTCGTTCCGCTATAGAGTAAAGGTTACGGTAGCTTTTAGGCCAGCTTCATTTTTTTAAGACGAGCTTAACGCCAGTTTAGGATATTAATCCTTAGATTAGGAAAGTTAGGACGATATATTAAGCATCCAGTTCAGAACCCTTTCAAAATGGCCAAATCCAACCGAATTAACACCATATTTCATTGGTTTTTATCCGAAAAAACCAAAAAGCGCAGCGAGCGTATCATTTTGGGCATAGCGATTACGAGTTACTTGGTGCACTTGCTACTGATTTTTCTCAATAGCCGTGATATCATTACCCTAAACTCCAGTTTTTTTGAAAATCCCATAGCGGCCATTTACACACCCTTTTCGTTTATTTTGGTCTATGAGGTCTATTTATTGGTGTTCTACCTGCCTAAGTCCATCTCATCATATATTGGCAAACAATACGAAATAATCACCTTAATCGTGATTCGGCGAATTTTTAAGGACATCTCCAATTTGGAATTGTCCTCCAATTGGTTCGATTTAAAATATGACCTTCAATTTACCTATGATGTTATCAGTGCCTTAATCTTATTTCTGCTCATTTACTTTTTTTACAGCAATGTGATCAAGATATCCAATTCAGAAAATGATGAAGCTGAAGACGATATGGATGAGCCCAGCCTACTGCGCTTTATCCAATTAAAACGACTCATTGCCACCTTGCTCGTTCCCATATTAATGCTGTTGGCAGCGTACACCTTATACCATTGGGGCGCTGCGGCTCTCGTTGATTACCGTAACGGTGTGGAAGCCTTTAAGGATATCAACAATATCTTTTTTGACGAATTCTTTACGGTCTTGATTATGGTGGACGTGCTTTTGCTCTTAGCCTCCTTTTTCTACTCCAACCAATTCCATAAAATCATTAGAAACTCTGGGTTTATAATCTCTACGGTTTTGATTAAAGTATCCTTTTCCGTGGATGGACTCATCAACGATGCCCTCATTGTTGGTGCCGTAACATTTGGCTTGTTTATTTTATTGATACACAATAAATTTGAAAAACAGCCATTATCTAATACACAATCCTAAAACCACAACCCAAAATGAAACACTCCATATGGCCATTGGCACTTATAGCACTGCTGTTATGCGCCTGCTCTTCAGATGATGGTAACGCACCTTTGACGCCTGAAGGCCCACAACTGAACATCACTTTTATTATGGACAGCAATGCCGAACGCTTGGGCAACTTGGGCAACCCAGCACCATTGCCTATGGGCAACGCAGGTCAAGATCCGGATTTTGAAATTCTAGGCTTGCATTTTATTGGACTCTACCAAGACCAATTTACACCCTATGATGATGGCGTTACGCTTTTTAACTCACCAACAACAGATGCAGGTGGTGACACAGCCATCGATTTTGAACAGGAATTGTTCTTAACGCCATCACAGAACCAAATTAGCATTCCACTCAGTTTCGTGACGCCAGGTACTTACGAATACCTTAGAAGCTCCATAGGCTATCAGAAATACGGTGTGACCTATAATTTAAGTGGTGCTGCCAATGATCCAGACTGGCCAGATGGCGTTAGTGACGATGTTGATGTAGATGCTACGATTGCCTCCTTTTTAGGCTTTAACACCTTTATCCGCAACTACACCTTGAACAGCCAGTTTGTTGTGGTCAATGCCAACAAACTACAAGGCTATTTTGGTTTGGAATCTAACGGAACGGTAGCTGGTTTTAATTTTAACGAGGTGACCGAAGGCGATGCGCCACAGACCACAGTGCCAAACCCTATTGATGCCACCTCACCAGTACCGGAAGGCTCTTGTGTGGTAACTGGCCAATTCCCAACGGCTTTGGTGATACCAGAGAATCCAACAGAAGATATTAATATCCAAATTGTTATTTCCACCAACCAAAGTTTTGAATGGGTAGATACCAATGGCAACGGTAAGTATGAACCCTTACTTGGCGAACAGGTTGTAGATATGGGCACACGTGGTGTGTTTCCTTCTATCCAGTAAAAAAACTGGCATAACAACCAAATTTTAAGGAGCACTCAAGGTTTTGAGTGCTTTTTATTTGGTACTTATGTTAATAATTTCCAATAACTTAGAGTAAGTTACTGTTGTATTTTCACTCAGAAACAGCGAATTTTATTTGACTTTTGATATAAGGCATTAAAACGACCTTATTTCAGAAAGTTATGTGCAAGATTTTGTGATTAAAAAATAAAAGATGATAAGATTACTTAAATCAAATCCAAGCATTAGTTATTTGGTAATAACCTTTGTCATCTCGTGGTTATTTTGGTTTTCCCCCATATTTATTGATTTACCAGATGATATATATTTCAGTATTATTGTGGTTGGTGGGTTTGGCCCAGCTATCTCAGGATTAGTTCTACTTCATTTACAATCCAGTAAGAAAATAACAATTGCATCAAGGTCATTATTTTGGATAGTTTCTTTTGCATTCGCCTTACTGTTGGCGATGACACACTATCTGGTAAATAATGAAGCTCGATTAGGTAAATTTTGGTTCAAACTCAAAGATATAGGGTTAATAGCAATAGTTATACTTTTATTATGCTCATTGTTTTTGGGTCTACTAGCAAGTAACTCCAAGAATAATGACCTAAAAGAGAACTATCTAAAATCTCTAATTTTTGATAAAACTAAAATTAAATGGTATGTTTTGGCTGTACTCTTTTATCCTGTATTGTACATTTTAGGTTTTGCATTTGGTGAATTGTTCGGTTTTGGAACGTCTGAATCACTATTTACTCCTGATATTTATGATGTCCCCGGATTTCTGTTGATCTTTTTTCTCGCAGGAGCAGAAGAATTCGGTTGGAGAGGGTTTCTTCAAAAAGAATTACAGAAAAAATACAATCCCCTAATATCTGCTATAATAATTTCAATTGCTTGGACCTTATGGCATATTCCATTACACTATAATGGATTTTATGATTCAGGTATTTTTGGTCGATTGCTTCTAAGTTTTCAATTAGGAATATTGTTTACATGGTTTTATAATAAATCAGGGTACTCAATTTTGACAGTCATGCTTTTACATACCATGAATAATTGGGTAGGAAATATTTTTGGAACTTCCTATTATCCGGCAATGGCTTTGGGAATTATATTATTTATATTTTTCATTATAAATAATAAAATGTGGCAAATGAAAAATTACCATATTAAATTCTACTCGACTGAAAAGTCATTGAAATCAAGTACATAACAATGTATATGGCTCATGCATTTGATAGAACATAAATTTCTGTATCTTTAAACTTTAATAATTTGAACAAAAATAAAGGCTTGTAGAATAGCACGAGCCATATACCGAACCGTTAAGCAAAACACAAAAATTATTCAGCTAGCAATTCAGACACAAACCCTTCAAACTCGGTTTTAAACTCCACATAGTTATCGCCAGTGGCAGGGCCATTAAAGCCGGTATGGATTTTTCGCACCTTGCCTTCTTTATCTATAAAAATGGACGTGGGATACGACAAGACATGGTTGAGCATGGGCAACTTTTCCTGTGCCTTGGCCTTATCAGAACCACCGTATTGCGCCAAGAGAATAGGATACTCAATGTTTAGTTGCTGTTGCAATCGTGCGATACGTTCAAAGGCCTTGGCTTCGGTTTTGGCATATTCAAAGGCTAAGGCCACGATTTCAAAATCCTTGTCCTTATTGGCCTTGTAAAAGTCGGTATAGTATTTGGTCTCATCCAAACAGTTGGGACACCAGGTGCCCATTATCTGCACCACAACCACCTTGTCCTTAAAGCGCTCGTCACTTAAGGAGACCATGTTGCCGTCGCTATCAGGAAAACTAAAGGCAAAACTATCGTAGCCCTCCTTAAGATAGGTCAAGGCATCTGCACTTGGTAATTCGTAAGCAGCATTACGTTTGGCGGTAAAGGGTTCCTTAAAATGGTTTTCGGAATAAAACATGCCTTCCAAGGTAGAGTCCGTAACCTTGGCCATAAACAAAAAGGCGTGCGCACCATCAAAAGCAGAAAGCTTCAGGCTATCGCCAGACAGCACACCTTCGAGAAATCGGTAGTCGCCCGTTGTGGTTCTAAACGTTCCGGTGACCTTGCCCTCAACTTGCTTAAAAATGCCCTTGGCTATATATTCATCTTCCGCAATTCCAGGACTAAACACGGTTTCCCATATGCCTGAGACATCGTGCTGGGCTTCGGCAGTATTGGTAAAACGTTCCTTCTGGTCTAAGGTCGCTTTAAAATCTACCGCACGGTCCCGGCTTTCCTTAATAAACTGCCCTTTAAGGTTGTCGCCTTCAAAAACAGCGGCGATGTAGCCTTCAAACACTGGTGTAGCAATATAAACAGAATCGTTACTGTAGCTGATCTCGTTGACCTCTATCACCTCTTCGGCATTGAAAATACGTAACTCCTTAGGGCCATCCACTTCAAAAATAAAAGGCAATTTATAACCATCCTGTACGTCGAGGGTTGCTCTATACGTTCCATTCTTCAATACTTTGGGCGTGCGCTCCTCCTTGCAGGAACTTATAAGGAGTAAAACAACAAGGCCAAAAATTCTATGTATATGCGTCATTTTATTACGTATTTAACCGTGGAAACCACAAGAGTTGGCAAAGATAAAAAAGCTATTTTCAAATTTCGTGACTTTTAGGGAATTGCTATCTTTGGGCACTTAAAATAGGTTAAGGGTTATGAAGATTTCATACAACTGGTTAAAGCAGTTTATAGATATAGATTGGGATGCCGAAAAAACAGGTGCGCTTCTTACGGATTTGGGATTGGAAGTTGAAGGTATCGAGCGGTTTGAATCTGTTAAAGGAGGACTGGAAGGCGTTGTTATAGGCGAAGTGTTAACCTGTGAGCAGCATCCTAATGCCGATCGCCTAAAACTCACCACGGTAACTATTGGCAATGGCGAACCCTTACAGATTGTCTGTGGTGCGCCCAATGTGGCTGTGGGACAAAAAGTACCTGTGGCTACTATTGGCACTACCCTTTACACACCTGAAGGCGAAGCATGGACCATAAAGAAAGGAAAGATACGTGGCGAGGAAAGCCATGGTATGATCTGTGCCGAAGATGAGCTTGGCTTGGGAGAATCGCACGATGGCATTATGGTATTAGATCCTAAACTAAAGGTTGGGTCGCCAGCAGCAACGGTTTTTAAGGTAGAACGCGATGAGGTTTTTGAAATAGGTTTAACGCCCAATCGCGCTGATGCCATGAGCCATTACGGTGTAGCACGCGACCTTAAAGCTGGTTTATTGCAGCAGGAAATCAACAAGGAGCTCATTACACCTTCGGTCATGTCTTACCATGTAGATACGCGCTCTTTAAAAATCGATGTCGACATTAAGGACAAAGAACGTTGTCCGCGATACTGTGGTGTTACTATTTCTGGCGTAAAAGTAGAAGCGTCTCCCTCTTGGTTGCAAAACCGACTAAAAGCTATAGGCCTCTCACCTATTAACAATATTGTAGATGCTACCAATTATGTGCTTCACGAACTGGGCCAACCTTTGCACGCGTTTGATGCCAATAAAATTTCAGGCAATAAGGTCTTGGTCAAAACCTGTGAAGCAGGCACTACCTTTACCACATTGGATGGCGTTGAACGCAAGCTAGATGCCGAAGACCTGATGATTTGTGATGCCGAGAAACCGATGTGTATCGCTGGTGTTTTTGGTGGTATAGATTCTGGTGTTACCGAGCAAACCACTAATATTTTTCTTGAAAGCGCTTACTTTGACCCTGTGAGCATACGTAAAACGGCCAAACGTCATGGACTAAGTACAGACGCCTCATTTCGATTTGAGCGAGGTGTAGACGCAAATATTACGGAGTACGCCCTAAAACGTGCCGCCTTATTGATCACGGATATTGCTGGTGGGGAAATGGCTAGCGATATTTCGGACTCCTACCCTAAGAAAATTAAGGATTTTGAAGTCCGCTTAAGTTTTGAAAATGCCAAGCGCCTTATTGGTGAGGAAATTCCTAGGGAAACCATTAAAAGCATTTTGACTTCCTTAGAAATCAAGGTTAACAACGTTACCGAAACCGGATTAGGCCTTACCGTACCTGCGTACAGAAACGATGTGCAGCGCGAAGCGGATATTATCGAGGAAATCCTCAGGGTTTATGGTTATAATAATGTCGCTACAACAGAGAAATTGAATGCTTCGATTTCTAATTCTTCGAAATTTGAGGATTATAAACTTCAAAACGTTATTGGTAACCTATTGACGGCCCAAGGATTTTTTGAAATCATGGCCAATTCCTTAACCACGGCTTCGTATAACGAATTGAGCGACCAAATTAATGACGACCATAATATAGAAATGCTTAATCCTTTGAGTTCGGATTTAGGTGTTATGCGTCAGTCGCTATTGTTTTCTGGTTTGGAAGCAGTGGCCCACAATATCAACAGAAGACGAAGCGACCTTAAATTATTTGAATTTGGTAAAACTTACCACCACTACAACAGTGGTCGGGAAGAATTTAAGCACCTGTCGTTATTTGTAACAGGAAACAATACCGAAGAACGCTGGAATGCGACCGTAAAACCGAGTGATTTCTTTTACCTGAAAGGTCTTATAGAAACGGTTTTGGAGCGCTTAGGATTAAATCGAACAAAATCAGCACCTACCAAAATGGATGTGTTCAGTGAAGGTCTTATGTTATCCTTAGGAAAGCATACCTTGGTAAATTTTGGCTTGGTGAAAAAGTCCATACTTAAAAGCTTTGGCATTGCTCAGCCGTTGCTCTTTGCCGATTTTAACTGGGATAATATTTTAGCATTGGCTAAGCACAACAGCATTACCTTTAAGGAGCTCCCAAAATATCCTGAAGTAAGACGGGATTTTGCCTTGTTGATTGATGAGCAAATTTCTTTTGGCGATATCTATGACGTAGCGAAGCAAACCGAAAGGCACTTGCTTAAAAACATCAATCTGTTTGATGTTTATGAGGGCAAAAACTTACCAAAAGGCAAAAAGAGCTATGCGGTTAGTTTCACCTTGCAAGATACCAGCAAGACACTGACAGATAAACAAATAGATAAAATCATGTCGAAGCTGCAAGCTAATTTTGAAAAGAAGCTTGGTGCTGAACTGCGTTAGGCAACGGAGATAGTTGTATGAAGGTGCTGAAGTTCAAAGATTATCATTTTCTTCACATTTAAGGCGATGATATTATGTACTTTTAAGTCAAACAAAAAAAATTATAGAACATGGCAAATATCACTTTAGGAGGAACACCAGTAGAAACAGTAGGCAACTTACCAAAAGTCGGGTCGAAAGCCCCAGATTTTAAACTAACGGCAATTGATTTAAGCACTAAAACCATGGCCGATTTTGCAGGCCACAACTTGGTGCTCAATATTTTCCCTAGTGTAAATACAGGTGTCTGTGCCACTTCGGTCAGGACATTTAACGAAAAAGCTGCTGCTTTAGATAATACCAAAGTACTATGTATTTCAAGGGATTTACCTTTTGCCCAAGATCAGTTTTGTGCAGCAGAAGGCATCGAGAACGTAGTTATGCTATCGGATTTTAAAACCGGTAAATTCGGTACGGATTATGGCGTTACCTTTAAGACTGGTGGCTTTGAAGGCTTACATTCACGTTGTATCGTGGTGGTAAACAAGGATGGTGAAGTCATTTATACCGAACAGGTTGGCGAAACAGGAGACGAACCAGATTACGATGCGGCCTTAGCAAGTTTATCATAGCCTAAATGCCTTTAAAAGAGCCGTTTCTCATTAACAGACTTAAAAGTGTTGGGTATGCCTTTAAAGGCATGCTCATCTTATTTAGAACAGAGGCCAGTATTAAAATTCAATTGGTTATAGCTATTTTAGTGACCATTGCTGGCTTCTATTTCAATATTTCAAAAACCGAATGGCTCGCTCAAATTATTATGATCGGTCTGGTGATGAGTATGGAAGGGATGAATACCGCGATAGAGTATCTTTCGGATTTCATTCATCCCGAAAAAAACCATAAAATCGCCCTTATCAAGGACATTGCAGCAGGTGCTGTTTTTATAGCAGCTTTAGTTGCCGTTGTAGTAGCCTGTATCATATATTTACCTAAATTGCTTTAAATACCAAACTACTAGGATTAACGTTACATATTTGTATTTTTGTTCAGCTATCCTTTCATCGTCATTTTATTTTAAAACATACGGGATTGCGGGAATAAATATACCATTTGCACCTTAGGTAAATATGGCTAAAAAGAGTACCAAAAAGAAGTCTTCTACAAAGAAATCAAAGTCTAGTTCAAAACGGCTTTCATTTACATTATCCAATCAACAAAAACTTATTTTTGGGAGTTTACTTATTATTGTTGGTGTTCTTCTTTTTATATCCTTTCTTTCCTTCATTTTTACAGGTAAGGAAGACCAAAGTGTGTTGAGCAATTTTCCAGAGCGCTCAGACGCTTACAAAAATTGGGCAAGTCAATTGGGTGCCTGGGTCAGTGAAATTTTTATCACCAAAGGGTTTGGGCTACCTTCCTTTATATTTTCCGGACTCGTCTTTTTATCTGGCATCTATGTTACCTTAAACCTTAAAAGAACCAAACTTTTACGCTTTTGGATTTGGGGTACGCTTTGGGTGATATGGTTGTCTATATTGTTGGGGTTTTTTACCCACAAGTACGATATCCTAGGTGGTACCATAGGGTATGAGATGAACCATTTCTTGCAGGATTATGTTGGAAAAATAGGTACTGCCCTAATTCTATTATTTGGGCTTATCACCTATTTGGCCGTGCGTTTTAAAATTACAGGGCAACATATTTTAAATGTATTCAAGGGCGCCAAAAAAGATATGGATGGTGCGATGAAGACAGCAACTTCTGAAGCAGAAGCCACACCAATCGTAGATAATAGCCATAGCGAAGAAGCTGAAGCCATTAAATCCGCTTTAGAGCTTCCTGTAGAAAATTTAGAGCCCACCATTGCAAAGCATTCAGAACCGACCGCCTCTAAATCTTCTGATAAATCATCCGATAAATCGGAACAATCAGAATTGAAGGTTGAAGTGGAGCCTTCAGTGGATGAGGAGTTATCCGAAACGGACGTTAAAGCACAAAAATTGGTTGAGGACTTTGGACAATTCGATCCCACATTAGAATTGAGCAACTATCAGTTTCCGACCATAGATTTACTCAAAAAATACGATAACGAAGGCATCTCCATAGACCAAGAAGAACTTGAGGAAAACAAAAATCGTATTGTTGAAACCCTCAACAACTATAAAATAGGTATCAGTAGTATTAAAGCCACCATTGGGCCAACGGTTACCCTCTACGAGATTGTCCCGGATGCAGGAATCCGAATTTCGAAAATAAAAAACCTAGAGGACGATATTGCTTTATCCCTTTCGGCTCTAGGCATCAGAATTATTGCACCCATACCAGGAAAAGGAACTATAGGTATTGAGGTCCCAAATAAAAAAGCGACGATTGTATCGATGCGCTCGGTAATTTCATCACAGAAATTCCAGAACTCAAAAATGCAATTACCTATTGCTTTTGGAAAGACCATTAGCAATGAAACATTTGTGGTGGACTTGGCTAAAATGCCTCACCTCTTAATGGCTGGAGCAACAGGACAAGGGAAGTCCGTAGGTCTAAATGCCGTACTAACCTCCCTCCTTTACAAAAAACATCCTGCCGAGGTAAAGTTTGTGTTGGTGGACCCCAAAAAGGTTGAATTAACCTTATTCAACAAAATAGAACGCCATTATTTGGCGAAACTACCAGATAGCGAGGATGCTATTATTACTGATAACACTAAGGTTATCAATACTTTAAATTCGCTATGTATTGAGATGGATAACCGCTACGAAATGCTCAAAAACGCATTTTGTAGAAATATTACGGAATACAATGCCAAGTTTAAAGCCCGAAAGCTCAACCCTAATGAAGGGCATCAGTTCTTACCTTATATCGTATTGGTTGTAGATGAGTTTGCCGACTTGATTATGACCGCTGGCAAAGAAGTAGAAACGCCTATTGCACGTTTGGCGCAGTTGGCTAGAGCGATAGGTATTCACTTGATCATAGCAACACAGCGTCCTTCTGTTAATGTTATTACAGGAATTATTAAGGCTAACTTCCCTGCACGTATTGCGTTTAGGGTTACCAGTAAAATTGACTCAAGGACTATTTTAGATGGCTCAGGTGCAGACCAACTCATAGGTCGTGGTGACATGCTGTACACGCAAGGTAATGACCTTATTAGATTGCAATGTGCTTTTGTGGACACACCTGAAGTAGAGAAAATCACGGAATTTATCGGCTCGCAAAAAGCCTATCCAGATGCACACCTTTTACCCGAATATGTGGGCAGCGAGGATGGCACAAATCTTGATATTGATATAGAGGATCGCGATAAGCTGTTTCGGGAAGCGGCAGAAGTCATTGTTACCGCACAACAAGGGTCGGCCTCACTGCTTCAACGTAAATTAAAACTTGGGTATAACCGAGCAGGCCGAATTATCGATCAACTAGAAGCTGCTGGTATCGTTGGGCCCTTCGAAGGAAGTAAAGCAAGACAAGTTTTGGTACCGGATATTGCAGCCTTAGACCAATTATTAGAAAATGAGAACCAATAAAAATAGAACAATCAACAAATGAAAAGGATAGTTATCATTGCTGTTTTAGCACTAAGCTACTTAGGTTTTTCACAAAACGACAGTCAGGCTAAAGCCTTACTCAACGAAGTAAGCGCTAAAATAAAATCGTACAAGAACATTAGTCTTGATTTTAAGTACGAACTGACCAACTTGAGTGAAAATGTAAACCAAGAAACCCGAGGTGATGTCATAATAGAAGGCGATAAATACAAACTCAATATCCTTGGCATAACGCGGATTTTTGATGGTAAAACCCTTTACACAATTAGTCCAGAGGATGAAGAAGTAACTATATCTTCTGAAAACACCGAGGAAGAAGGCACCATTACACCAAGTAAAATGCTATCGTTTTATGAAGATGGCTATACCTATAAGATGGATATCGTACAAAATGTGAAGGGACGCAAAATCCAATATGTAAAGCTCAATCCTATGGACACCAATTCTGAAATTAAGCACGTCCTTTTAGGAATTGATGCCACAACAAAACATATCTATAATTTAATTGAAGTGGGTAAAAACGGAACCAAAACAACCTTGACCGTGTCCTCGTTTCAAACAGATGAACCACTGCCTGCGACACTATTCACTTTTGATGAGAGTAAGTACAGTGATTATTTCATAAATAAAATTGATTAGCCCTAATTCATTCTAAGTGAAAATACTGGATAGGTACATCCTGACTACATTTTTAAAGACCTTTTTTAGTGTCTTTATCATATTCATGTTCATTTTTGTACTTCAGGGTGTTTGGCTGTATATCTCAGAGCTCGCTGGTAAAGATCTGGACATATCGGTTACAGCCAGGTTTATTATCTATTATATGCCTAAGCTGATTCCGCTCGTAGTCCCTTTAACTATTTTACTTACCTCGATTATGGTTTTCGGGAAATTTGCAGAGAACTATGAGTTTGCAGCGATGAAATCTACGGGAATATCCCTGCAAAGAGCCATGAGGAGCCTTAGTGTTTTCATAGTTATTTTAGGTGTTGCCTGTTTCTTTTTTGCCAATAATGTTATTCCGTGGGGTGAGTACAATTTCTATAATCTTAGACGTAATATCGCTAAAGCCAAGCCAGCACTAGCCATTGCCGAAGGTCAATTTAATGAGATTGGCAATATTACCATAAAGGTTGATAAAAAAACTGGTGATCGCGGTCAGTTTCTAGAGGGTGTAATCATGCACGAAAAAAGTGCGGCACGCTCAGGAAATTTTAAGGTTATTACTGCCGAGAAAGGTGAATTGAAAAGCAGTAAGGATTCCAATGTCTTACAGTTAGAATTATACAACGGGAATTACTATGAGGAAATCATTAGCAAGGACCGTAAAAATAGACGCAATAGACCTCATGCCAAGAGTTATTTTGATACGTACACCATTAATGTCGATTTAGAAATCCTCAATTCCCAAGATGAAGCAGAGGAAGTTACGAGTAAGTATAACATGCTTAATACAAGGCAATTAATCTATACCATTGACAGTTTAAATGTAAAAAAAGAAGAAGATTACAAGGCCCTCTCAAACACCTTGCTTAACCGTACCACATTCAACGATTTAAATAAGAACCCAAACACTAAGGAAAATGATAGCCTAGCAAATGGTGACCTTTTGAGAATGTTTGAAATTCATAATAGACTACAAATTGTAAATCTGGGTATCAATTCCGCTAACAGTACCATGCAGATTATAGAGTCTAATAAACGTAACTTCGATACCAAGAGTGTGTGGCTCAACAAGCACATCATTGCTTTTCACGATAAATTTGTGTTGGCCTTTGCTTGTGTTATCCTATTTTTTGTTGGCGCACCGCTAGGTGCTTTGATTAGAAAAGGTGGATTGGGTTTACCTATGGTTATCGCAATTGTGCTATTTCTTACCTATCACTTCTTTGGGATTTTTGCTAAAAACAGTGCAGAAAAAGGAACGTTTAGCCCAATTATTGGTTCTTGGTTATCTACCGCTGTCATGTTCCCTCTAAGCGTTTACCTTACGACAAGGGCAACCAACGACAAAGGCGTTTTTAATTTGGATGTGATCACCGTTCCGTTTAAACGACTATTTACAACTCGAGCCAAACTCAACCTTTCAGAAAGTGAAACCAAGGAATTCAATTATTATAAAAAGTACTCTGTAGAACAACTTGTCGCCATAGTAAAAAAACAAGAGGACTTCGATTTAAACAAGAAGCCCAAGGAAATCGCGCTCCATAACCTTTTGCACAGAAATATAGGTCTTGAGAACTTAAAAAAAGAAGGACTCGATATACCAACTATGCTATTTAAAGCTAAGGACTTGCTTAAGGATTACAACGATTATTCCAAAACTAGTTTAGTGAGCTATACCATTGGCGGCATCCTTCTTATTTTGCATTTTGTATTTAAGAACAATAAACTCCCTGAGGTTGCGGAGGCTTCCTTGAGCCTGAGTATAATGGCCTTTGTATTCTTTGCTATTTATGCCCTTGTAGATGCCGTGGTCTATTCGCGCTTTTATAAAACTATAGATTTGCCCAAAAAGAAATTAAAACCGCTTATTTTGTTACTGACGTTGCCAGTCTACCCTTTAAAATTCATTGTATTAAGGAATAAGATAGACCAAGACTTCTACTACAGCTGCCTGCAAAACATAAAATAAGCCTATCTTTGCACAACTAATTCTTTTTTATGGCAACGAATACCGCGAATACCAAAATCCAATTGAATACGATTGAAGAAGCTATCGAAGATATTCGGCAAGGTAAGGTCATCATTGTTGTAGATGATGAAAATCGGGAGAATGAAGGCGATTTTCTCGCCGCAGCAGAAAAGGTTACGCCAGAAATGATCAATTTTATGGCCACACATGGTCGTGGTCTTATTTGCGCACCATTAACGGAGCGGAGATGCCAGGAATTAGACCTTAACATGATGGTACGCAACAATACCGACCCTATGGAAACCGCTTTCACCGTTTCTGTAGATTTACGCGGAAATGGCGTAAGCACAGGTATTTCTGCCAGCGATAGATCCAAAACCATAAAGGCTCTTATAGACAAAAACACCAAACCTTTTGAATTAGCAAGGCCGGGCCATATTTTTCCATTAGTTGCTAAGGAAGGAGGCGTATTGAGACGCACAGGACATACCGAAGCGGCTATTGACTTTGCGAGACTCGCTGGATTTGAACCCGCAGGTGTTATCGTTGAAATCATGAACGAAGACGGTACCATGGCGCGCTTACCACAACTCCTAGAAGTTGCGGAACGCTTTAATTTAAAAATCGTTTCTATAGAAGACCTCGTCGCCTATCGCATGGCGTTTGATTCCCTGATTGCCAAGGAAGAAGATTTTGATATAGAAACCCGATTTGGACGTTACCGCCTTAGAGCCTACCGTCAAACCACCAACAATCAAATCCATATTGCCCTTACCAAGGGAAGCTGGAAATCGGATGAAGCCGTATTGACTAGGGTCAATGCAACCTTGGTAAATAATGATATCCTTGGTACCTTAACCAACAATGCCGATAAGAAGTTAGACGACATGTTCAATGTTATAAACAAAGAAGGCAAAGGTGCTATTATTTTTATCAATCAGCAGGCAGAGTCCATGAACCTTCTGGCCCGATTAAAAGTCTTGAAAGAAGAGCAAATAGAAGGACAACTTGTAAAAGCGCCAAGAATTGGTATGGATTCCAAAGATTTTGGTATTGGCGCTCAAATTCTTCACGATTTAAAAATTAGTAAACTACGTTTAATCTCCAATAGTTTACAGACCAAACGCGTTGGTATGATTGGCTATGGTCTAGAAATCGTTGACTACGTCAATTACTAGTTTTTAATAATTTTTTTCGTTAGCATTCTACCATTATTAGCGAAAATACGCAGGGAATAGATTCCAGCGTCAAGGTCTGAAATGTCAATTTGTGAGAAGTTACTTGAGGTATTAAGTATCCTCTGACCCATAATAGTGTATAATTCTAATGCCACGATATCAAAATCGGATTGAATGGTAACGATGGACGAGGATGGGTTTGGGAAAATTCGAATGGTTTCTTCCTCAACCTCAGCTAAACTAAGGCTGCCATTCTGAAAAACCCTCACATAATCTACGACCATGGCACTCTCTGTAAAATTAGTATCCACAGCACCAGCAGCGCCTCCCATGGCGACATTAAGCAAAAGATATTGGTCTAAATCAAAGGGCCAAGTATTTGCTTCTTTAACCGCTGGATTGTAGGTATAATAACCTACACCATCGATTAAAAAAGTGATTTGATTTGGAGACCAATTAACCGAATACACATGAAAATCATTGGACACATCGGTAAGTTGTTGCGTCGCCGTATTAATGGTACCTCCAAAACTAGATGGCGTATGAATTGCTGAACTTACTTCATTTACACCATGCAAGCCATGCTCCATGATGTCAATTTCACCACATGCAGGCCAAGGTGTAGTACCAAAACCTTGCGTTTCCCAATAAGCGCCTTCTTCTGTTATGTTTTTTCCCAGGGTCCAAATTGCTGGCCAAGTTCCAGCGCCTTCTGGTAATCTAGCCCTAACGTCTACCCTACCATAAGTAAAGGCAAATTTAGAGTTCAATCGTGCCGAAGTATAGGGCAAGGTTATCCCATCTTGTTGAAATGATTCACTTTTGGCCACGATATGCAGAAAACCGTTTTCCACAAAGGAATTTTCTAGCCTATCTGTATAATGCTGTTGTTCTCCATTGAACCATTGACCTCCATTTGGCCCTAGTGTCTGATGGTACCATTTGGTGTTATCAACTGGAGTAGGATTTGTACTGTCAAATTCATCAGACCACACTAAGTCGGTATAAATGACATCAAGCTCATTAGGATCGCTTGGTGAAGTGCCATCACTAATGTCATCGATTAAATAGGTCCCAGAAGCATTGATACCTCCATCAACAAAAATAGTTAACCTGTTATAGGTTCCGGTGGCATTGACCACATTTGTCGTTCCACTCACTCTAGCGTTGGAGAAATCGAAACTAAGATATGTAGTCCAGCCAGACTGGTCGTTTGTTTGCGTTACCTCAACGTCTGTTTCTGTGCCATTTTCAAGTTTAATGATTATAGTGTGGTTATTTGAATCGAATTGAAAAAACGATAAGGTAAGAACTTGGTTTTGGCTTAAATCAACAGGCGACTGTAAGTCTATAAAAAATCCCTCCCAAGGGTCGGTACCGTTATTTGTAAACTCACCAACAGGATTGGCTGTATTTTGAGGGTCTGAAACCACGGCAAAACTTGTACCTCCAAAGCCTAAAAAATTATCTTGACTATCGGAAAAGTCTATTGGCATGACTTGACCGTAAGCTAAGCCGAGACTAAAAACCAAAATGAATATTAAGAAGTGTAGTTGTTTTACCATAGCCTGTTTTCTTTCAATATAAGCATTATTTGCTAATAAAAACTCAAGAACAAGCATATGATGCCCTCTTCTTTGTTTTATTGAAGTTATACTCCTAAACTATGTTTTATGAGTTTCGCCATTTTTTGAGCTCTTGCTTCCGCTTCCTCTTCAGTCCAAGACAACTTGATAAGGCACGACAAATTTCGACCTATGATAGCATCAGACTGTGTAAAGGATTTGGTTTTTAAGTACTTGAGCCCTTCCTTGACCTCTTCTGAAATAGGAAACAAGGATTTAAGCTCCTTCAAATGATTCCATTTTCTTATGTAATGCCAATTATTATCGTAATAATGAAAACAAGCATCGATATCATTAGACTTGAAGGCTTCCGACACGTTTCTGGCGATTTCCAAATTTGGTAAAAAGAAATTCAGAAAGGCATAGCTCTCCTCTCCTCCTTCTGGAACTTCCCTAAACCTTACCTCAGGAATGGTTTCCAACGCAGACCTTAAAATGGTATAATTTCGTTTTTGTAGTGCAATAAATTCGGGAAGTCGTCTTATTTGAGCCAAGCCAACAGCAGCATTCAACTCAGATATTCTATAATTATACCCTAAAAACGGATGGGTTTCTGCACCTCGATCATTCCCTACATGATCATGACCGTGATCACTGTAATGATCAGCATTTAGGTAATACTCTTTATTATTGGTAATTACGGCACCGCCTTCGCCACAGGTAATGGTTTTGACAAAATCGAACGAAAAACAGCCCAAATCGGCTACACTTCCCAGAGCTTTGCCCTTATAAGTTCCACCAATGGCTTGGCAAGCATCTTCTATAAAGATTAAATCGTATTTAGAACAAATGTCCCTTAAAGCATCCATATGTCCCATGCTACCGCACATTTGAACCACCATTACGGCTTTGGTATTAGGTGACATCGCAGCCTCAACAGCTTTAGGGTCTAAAGTGAGCGTTTCATCAATATCGACTAAAACAGGAATGGCCCCAAGCATCATAACAGCTTCAAAGCTTGCCACGAAGGTAAATGTAGGCATGATCACTTCATCTCCAGCTCCTACACCAGCCGAGGCCAAGGCTACGGAAACAGCCGCTGTGCCACTAGAAACCAATTGGGCATGATTTACATTAAAGGTTGCTTTTAACTGAGTTTCCAATTCCTTCGCTTTCCAATGGCCTTTGCGCATACCGTCAAACCCATACCGCATCAATACGCCGTTGTCTAAGACATCATGGACCTCTTGTCGTTCTAAATCACCAAATAGTTCAAATCCTGGCATAAACTTTTAATTTTTTTAAGTTAATTGATATTAATATATCATTTTGTTCTTAAATCTCTACAACTGTTTCGGTAATTGGTTTTCGCACCTTTTTCAATTGCGAAAACATGTCGTCCTCAGCCCTGTATCCTACTGGCAACAATAAAACAGATTTAAGTCCCTTTTCATTTAGATGCAACACCTCATCCAATTTCTCTGGAATAAAACCTTCCATAGGGCAACTGTCAATAGCCTCAACAGCACATACTGTCATGAGGTTGCCCAAAGCAATATAGGCTTGACGTGACGCCCAATCCAATTTTTTAGCTTCTGGCATCTTTTCAATAGTGGATTTGAGCTGCGCTTTAAAGGGTTCTAAAATTTCATCTGGTGTCTCCCGAACTTCCTTTACAGTTTGAAAATGATCTTCTACGTCGTCTGCATTTATGTCTGATTGGATACAAAGCACCAATAAATGTGAGGCATCAGCCACTTGACGCTGACCAAAAGCCACCTCTACCAATCGCTCTCGCAATTTTTTATCCTTGACCACGACCATTTTAAGCGTTTGCAAGCCATAGGATAAGGCCGTAAGATTAAAGGCTTCTTTTAAAACTGAGAGTTTGGCTTCAGGCAAGTTTTTTGTGGCGTCAAACTTTTTGGTGGCATAGCGCCATTGCAAACTTTTGATAATAGACATAGCACATTTTTTGTGCAAAAATAAGGAACAAAAAACAAGTTTTACCAATTCTTTGGGTCTTATTGGGAAGAGGATGCCACAAGTTTCCAACTTTGTTTTTTTCTAGAGGCATTAAATAGGGCTTGTCTACTAATTTTAGGAAATGCCATTAATGTCAACAGGTTTGGAAAGAGGATAAACTAAGTTTTGGCAATAAGAACAGTTGCTTTTGAAGGTGACGGTTATACAGACCGTAGTACATCATTTAAAATAAATTATGATTATATAATTATACGCAACCCATTTATATGTTGAAAATCTTGCCCGTTCGATTGAATTATATAAAATATTTTGGGCATTAATAATTTAGGTTCATCGCTACTAAATCACTCTTAGAAATTTTTTTTAACTTTAAACAGCTGATTTTTAAGGTGTAAAATAACTCTGGGCTGTAAATTTTATCAAATAATAGTCTAATCGATTAAATGCCATTAAATAAAATGGTAGGAATTAAATCTGTTTTTACTACTGTAATTATTGAACAATGCGATATCTGTCTTTCCTTATCTGGTCCTTAATTACCCTAGGCCTATGCTATCTTCTAAACAACCCCATAGGCAAACTTCCTGCCTTGGGCAAGATTGTAAGCCCCTCCCATGGATTCTGGCGATTATTGGAAGGAGACTTACCAAACCTGCCAGAAGAGATGATTCATGAAAATTTAAAAGATGAAGTCCAAGTGGTTTGGGACGAAAACCTCATCCCTCACATTTACGCTCAAAACGATGAAGACCTCTACTTTGTACAGGGCTACATCACCGCCAGTATGCGCCTGTGGCAAATGGATTTCCAAAACCGTGCAGCCTCGGGAAGGCTCTCTGAAATCGTTGGGGAGGCGGCCCTTGACTTCGACCTGAAAACGAGGCGCATGGGTATGGAATTAGGCAATGAAAAGAATTTTGCCGTTACCATGCAGGATCCCTACGCCAGGATGACCTACGAGCAATACGCCAAGGGGGTCAATGCCTATTTGAATACCCTGGAGGAAAAGGACTGGCCTCTAGAATACCGGCTGCTGGATATGACACCGGAACCCTGGTCTGTTTTTAAAACAGTGCAGATAGCCACCTTTGCTGCCAGACCGTCTACCGCTGAGCCCAACCATGATATAGCCTATACCAATTTTTGGGAGGCCTATGGCTTCCAGGACTGGGAATTGCTGTACGGAGGCCTGGACACCTGTGAAGACCCTATTGTGGATGCGCCCGGAACCTGGGATTTCGAACCTGTTACCAGTAAAGCTAAAGCCCTGGACATTATTGTGGCGCCAAATGACCTGCAAGACAAAACGGAAGAAGACCTAATCGGAGGATCGAACAACTGGGCCATTTCGCCAAAGAGATCAGCTACGGGACATGCTCTTCTTGCCAGCGACCCACATGTGCCCCTTTCCCTGCCGAATGGGTCCTTCATCACGCACCTTAATTCACCAAATATAAACGTTATAGGATTCTGCAGACCTGGAGTAGCTCCACCGCTTGGCGCGTTTAATGATAGCATTGCATATGGTGCCACCAATGCCCAGCGGAATTTATCAGACTGGTACAAGGTGAAGTTTACGAATCCTAACAAAACCAAAATCCTCGTGGAGGACCGCGAAGTGCCAGTTAAGAGAAAAATTAATGAAATAAAAATTAAGGGTAGAAAGCCAGTTTATGATACCATTTATTACTCCGATTTTGGGGTGATTGCCAACCACAGCGAACTCAGTGCACGGGAAAACGAAGGCTGGGCTTATCGGTGGATAGCGCAAGATACCAGTCGGGTGGGTGTTGCAGTTATTAATATGGCGCAAGCCAGGAACTGGGCAGAGTTTTCAAGAGCTATGGATCAATTTGACAGCCCTCACGTCAACTATGCCTATGCCGATGCTCAGGGCAATGTGGGAATAAGGGTCGCCGGAAAAACGTTGGTACGCCAGGAGACTGAGGGGTTATTTTTGAGGGATGGTACAAAAAGTGAGAACATCTGGACCGATTACATACCCGTGGAACACCGCATTGAGCAGTACAATCCGGAGCGTGGGTTTGTGAGCAGTACAAACCAGTTTCCGGTAGATTCCACCTACCCTTATGTCATTAATGCCTGGCTCTATGAGAGTAAGCGCAATCGACGCCTTAACAGGCTGCTTGCAGCCGATTCGTCCATAACGATTAAAGAAATGATGCGGCTCCAGTTGGATAACTACAACCTGGAAGCTTCTGAAAACCTGGATTATTTTTTATCGATGCTGGATTACGAAAAGCTCGACCCTAAGGCAAAAGTCATCTATGCTGATCTGAGCAACTGGGATTATATGGCTGACCCTGAACTCACTGCCCAAGCCTATTATCACCTCTGGATTGTAGCTATTCGGGATTTGGCGTGGGACGAACTGGATAAAGACGGTTTAAGCCTAGTCGATCCGAGTATGTACCGTACCCAGCAACTTCTAAAGGAGCAGCCTAATCTTAAGTGGTGGGATATCGACAGCACGGCTGTCACCGAAGATGCCAGACTGCTTATTCAGGCAGCTTTTGAAAAAATGATTTTGGAAGCGGATGAATGGCAAGCTGAAAATCAAGAGCTGGAATTTAACTGGGGCAATCTAAAAGGCACAAGCCAGACGCATTTTACGCAATTAAGACCTTTAAGCCAGGACAATCTATTTGTGGGTGGAGACGTCGGGATTTTAAATGCGAGCAAGAAAAATTGGGGGGCTGGCAATCGCTTGATCGTGGAGCTTGATCCCGAAGGACCAAAAGCCTGGGGGGCAATGACTGGCGGGCAAAGCGGCAATCCCGGCAGTCTCTGGTACACCAACCTCACCGATCCATGGTCAAAAGGCGAATACTTTGAGTTAGACCTTTACTATTCAGCAGACAATCCGAAACATTTGTTTATAAGTCACTTTAAACCTAAACAAAAATGAAAAAGATTGTAGCCTTTATATTAATTGTAGTCCTAGGGTATCTACTCACAAGTTTTGGCCCGTGGTATCTGATTGCACTTGCCGGTTTCGCCGGTGGCTTAGTCTTAAAAAATCAGTGGAAGGGCTTATTCATCGGTTTTTTGGCAGGTTTTATACTTTGGGCCATTCATATCTATATAATGTCCAGTTCAAGCAAAAGTGATCTTCCCTCAAGAATGGCGGAAATTTTCACTTTACCAAACGACACCATACTCATATTGGTCAGTGCCTTGGTCGGTGGGCTTATGGCCGGATTTGGGGCAGCAGCTGGAGGTAGTTTGAGAAAAGGGATGACATCCAAATAGATTCTAAAAACTGACGGTATGAACACATCAAAAAAGCAAGGATGGAGCATCACGAGAAAATTTGGAATTCTCTTCTTTTCGGTATTCTTTTTTCTTCAGATTATACAGATGTTTTCTCGGTTTTTCCTGGGGAACCAAAATATGGATGTCTTCTACTACCCTTCCCTTTTTGTTCAAAACTATATACTTCGCCTTCATGCCATACCGAAGTGGACTCATCTGTCCTCAGGAGGAGCAGACACCTTGGATGATTGGGTTCAGCAGTTAGCCTATATACTCATCGCTATTATTGTGGCAATCTTTGTTATTGCTTTTTCCAGGAAAAGGAAAGACTATTCAAGTCTGTACGAATGGACCAAAATCTCCGTACGGTATTTTCTGGGAGCTGTGATGCTTCTTTATGGATTGAACAAGCTGTTCTTTAACCAAATGGTCTATCCTTTGTTGAGCTATTTCTATACTCCTTTAGGAGATTTTAAACCCATGGATCTAGCTTGGACGTTTGTAGGTTATTCACCTGCTTACCAGTTTATCGGAGGTCTCTTGGAAGTTATGGCAGCGGTAATGATTTTTTTCCGGAGAACGCTGGTACTTGGCTTGCTTATTTTTCTGGGTGTTATGAGCAATGTCCTAATGCTCAATTACCTCTACGGTGTTGCAGTGAAATCCTGGTCTACAACACTCGTCATTATAGGACTCTTTCTACTTTGGGAACACCTTCCAAAACTTATGGATTTTCTGTTATTTCAAAAATCTGCTAAGATTGAAGTTCCGGCATTGAATATAGACACACCTTGGAAAAAGAGGGCTAGATTAATTCTTAAGTATGGGTATATCGCATTGGTACTTTTTATTTTAATAGACAGTAACTACAAGATTCATTCTCGTGTAAATAGTTACAACCCCATCCCAATCGAAGGTGCATATGATGTACATTCCTTTATTGTAAATAGTACAGAAAACACAGATTTTTTTAATGAAAATCGATGGAATCAAATTGTCGTGAATAACAGTCCGGACGGATTGACCAGTTCCGGGCATGTTATGCTTGGCACCATAAAAAGGGAATTGGCAACCTTTAAAATTGACAGTTTAAACCAGTTAAGCATTACTTTTGACCGGGATTCTTCCATGGTTTTTAAAGGGCTTCATCGCTTGTCTGGCGATTCTTTTATCTGGACTGGTACAATTGGCAAGGATACAATCCGGATGGTGTTGAGAAAGAATGAGCGGGAATTAACCCTACACGAAAGTCCTTTCAGGTTAATTGTCGAACCAGGTGAACAGGAGAACCTGAGGACGAGAAAGTGAGAAATAGCCAAGAAATATTGTCTGAAATATTTTAATTCTAGAACGCGCTTAGCTCTATCTCTTCCTGATTTGTTGTAATGTTTTCCATATCCCAGTAGCAAAAGCGAATACTCAAAGCGTAACGTAAACACGCTCCTAGCTTGTTATTTATCAGTAAAATACAGTTAGTGTAATTAAAATGACATATTAAACCCGAATCTTAGTACTAAGAAGACTAGACTTAATACTACCCTGCTAAATTTAGTTCATCAACCAAATAATAGATTTACGCTCTTGGTCATATATGTCGGCTTAATGGGATACATTTAAATAATTGTTACAGATAATATCCGAAAACCGTATTCTAAATTAAATCGATGTATACGATATTAAGAAAATCCAGAAATCACAAAGATTAAAACCAATCTCAAATTCATCTTTTACCTGTTTTAATATTTAATTTTGCGCATTGTATTAGCATTGAATAATAGAATGAGCTCAAAAGATAAATATATCATTGTTGGAGGTGGGTTAAGCGGTTTATGTTTGGCCTATCTGCTATCAAAGTTAAATATTGACGCTACAATTTTAGAAGGATCCTCGAGAATAGGAGGCCGTATCCTAACGACCAAAGGAAACAGAGACACACCTTTAGAATTGGGAGCAACTTGGTTCTCGGATATGCACACAAATTTATTAGACCTTATTGAAGAGTTAGGGCTATCAAAATACTCTCAATTTTCAAAAGGAATTTCATTATTTGAAACAAAATCATTCGAACCTCCTCAAGAATTCAATGTGCCCGATTCACAAAACCCTTCCTATAGAATAGCTGGAGGAACGCAAAGACTAATCGATAAATTGGCGGAAAAGCTAAGTAAAGACAATATTTATCTTAATGCTAAAGTTAAATCAATTAAGGCTTCGGATAGCTCTTTGGAGGTTAAAACAGGAGATGGCAAAATTTACAAGGGAACTAAAGTGGTTCTGTGTATGCCTCCAGAATTAATTTCGAGAATAACATTTACCCCTGAGTTACCTTCAGAAGTTAATGCTATACTGCCCAAAGTACAAACTTGGATGGCTGGTACGGTAAAATTTGTTTTAGAATATGAAGAACCATTCTGGAGAAAAAAAGGCTATTCCGGCATGCTATTTAGTCACGCTGGAATCGTTTCAGAAATGTATGACCATACCAATCTAGAAGAAACAAAATACGGCTTCACGGGTTTTCTTAATGGTGCAACTGCCAAATATTCTAAGGATGTTAGGAAGCATTACGTTCTGCAACATTTATCAAAATTACTGGGCGAATCGGCAAAAAAACCAACCTTCTATGACGATAAGGTTTGGACAGATGAGTTTGTTACAAAAGATAACCAAAGCATGCTACGACCACATCAGAATAATGGGCATCCTTTACTACAAAGAGCGTATGGCCACGACAACTTATTTTTCTGCAATACTGAAACTTCTACTGAATTCTCAGGCTATATGGAAGGAGCCATAAGCGCCTCTATGTTTCTTTTTGAGAGATTGAAATCATTGTCACTTGGATAAAAAACTACGACAACTATTTAATACCAAAATTTACCTACCACTTTTTTTTTACCTCGTTACTCTGTCCCACGGCTTTGGCCGGCTGTTAGGGCTACCTCCTAAATTAGCGGAGCATGCGGTATCATGGAACATTCTTGGATTTGCAAGATATTCTGCTAAATCCAAAACCATTATCTTTATTCTTGTAACAGAAGGTCATATATAATCTTTAGGCTTAACTACAACCAACCACTAACGCATGCTAAAATTCTATAGGCCTATTGGTCAAAACCCTTTTTTAAAAATCATTCTATGTTCAAAAACTTAAAAGTAGTAGAGCTAGCTAGTGTCTTAGCTGGCCCTTTAACTGGGACATTCTTTGCAGAATTAGGTGCAACAGTCATTAAAATTGAAAACAAACTCACCGATGGCGATGTTACACGACGATGGAAACTCCCAACCGAATCCAAGGAAAAACCAATCTCTGCTTATTACAGTGCCGCAAATTATTCTAAAGAAAGCCTCTCCCTAAATTTAAAAGACAGTGAAGACTATGAGATTTTAGTTGAACATATAAAGGATGCAGACATTGTAATAAGCAATTATAAACCTAACACGGCGAGAAAACTTAAATTGGGCTATATTGATTTAAAACAGTACAATCCATCCCTTATTTATGCAGAACTTACAGGATTTGGAGGAAACGATTCAAGGCCAGCATTTGATGTGGTGCTGCAGGCCGAAACCGGATTTATGTTTATGAATGGTGAACCCCAAAGAAACCCTGTGAAAATGCCAGTGGCCTTAATTGATGTACTGGCTGCACACCATATGAAAGAAGCCATACTTTGTGCGCTTATCCATAGATTAAAAACAGGTGAAGGGCAACACATCTCAATGTCACTCTATGAATGCGCACTAGCATCGTTAGCTAATCAAGCAACAAATTGGCTAATGGAAGGACATATTCCACAACCTATGGGCACCCAGCATCCCAACATTGCACCTTATGGCGATATGTACACAACAAAAGATGGCAGATCACTTGTTTTGGCTATTGGTTCAGATAAGCAATTTGATAACTTATGCTCACTTCTAAATATAGAATGCGAAGAATTTAGAACGAACGCCCAACGATTATCCAAAAGAGAAATGCTGAACAGTAAAATAAGTGACTATATCGGCAAAGAAGTGTCGGGCTACTGGATTTCTGAACTTGAACAAAGAAACATTCCTTATGGCATCGTTAAAAACATGAAAGATGTTTTTGAAGATGAAAAAGCTAAAAAGATGTTGCTTTATGATATTATTGAAGGCGTTGACACAGTAAGGGTAAAAACAGCGCTTATTTAGGCCGTTGGTGCATCAACCCAACCAGCCCAAGTTTAGAGAAATAGAATTGCTTTAAATGTATTACCAGAAACTCTTAAATTCATATAACAAGTTGAAAACATAATATTTTCATTTAGATACGCAATTTTAAAATCCGCTAAAAACTTGCATTGTAACTGAAGGTCAGTTTTATAAGCTTTTTGAAGGATTATAAAAAAACAAAAACCCTTTAAACAACTGATTTAAAGGGTTTTGTTGATTCTAGTGTTTCTTTTGAAACGGGAATCTGCGGAGAAAGAGGGATTCGAACCCCCGGAGGTGTGACCCTCGCCGGTTTTCAAGACCGGTGCATTCGACCACTCTGCCATTTCTCCTAATGCGGATGCAAATATAAACCCCTTTTTCTTGTAGCCAAAAGAAATTTATCAGTTTTTTGCCCGTTAGAATTTTAATTGCTTTGCTTTTATATTTGCTCAGATACTAAAATGCATTGTATTTTCGGCACAATAAATGTTGTTATTATATCTATACGTTTTAAACCATACTATATGAAGCCACTTTTTTTAGCGCTTTCTTTTCTCTACGCTGGGTTTTTATTAGGCCAAAACAATAGTGTTGCTGCAGGTGAAAAACTTGTTTACACCGCCACCTACAACATGTCTGGCATTCTTACCGATATTGCCGAAGTGAAAATGGAAACCAGTGAAATTAAAACCTCTAAAAGCACCTTGTTGCGTTTAAAATGTACCGCGGCTACCTTTAAAAAATGGGATAATTTTTTTAAAATCAGAGACCTGTATGAGAGTTATGTCAACCCAAAGACCTTAACGCCCTATTTGTACAAAAGAGATATCAGTGAAGGTGGTTATTACAAATTCATGCAGTACAAGTTCAATCCGAGAACGCGCACTGTAGAAAGCCTCAAGCGAAAAAAGCGAAAAGACGGAAGTACTTGGGATGAGAATAACCGTTTAAAAATAGGGTCCAATACAAAAGATTTCGTAAGTACGTTTTACTATATAAGAACTTTAGATATTGACAAGGCGCAACCTGGTGACGAACAAATATTTACTGTTCTATTCGATAATGAAGAGAATAAGGTTGGCGTAAAATTTTTAGCCAAGGAAACCATCAATTCAAACCTCGGGAAAATAGAATGTTATAAACTGGCCATATCACTAAAGAACAAGGACCTTTTAAAAGATACCAACGACAATTTACTATGGTTGTCGGCAGATGATAATAAAATACCCATTTACGCTACGTTTAAAATCCCTGTGGGCAATGGCGAACTAAAAATAAAATCGGCTTCAGGACTAAAAAACTAAACCTATGAAAAAACTTTTTGTCATCCTTGGTTTTATAAGTGCAGTAATTGCCGTGATTTTGGCGGTTACGCCACTTTCAAATTTAGCTATAATACCAATACTACTGGGTTTCATTTGTGGTGCACTTATCCTTTATCTAAGCAAAGGAGAAAAACAGAAACCCAAATCCATTCAGTATATATTTTTACTTCTAATCATGGCACTTTCCCTTACCATTTATAAAGGTGTTTTTGTGTCTAACGAGGTTGGAGATGTAGAACAATTAGAGCAACGTGAAGAGGAAAATCTAGAAGATTCTAAAGAGATTCTTGAAGGTCTGGAAATTGACGACGATCTCTAAATTTGTTTCAAACGAGGCACTTAAGTTGTAGTCTTTATCTTATTTTTGTTGAAAGTCATTAAAATCAAATGAAAGTACTCTTTGCCCTTGCACTTCTTTTTGTAGGCTCCTGTTCTAACCTCAGGCATAGCGAAAGAATAGACAACCTAAAAAATAGCATTTCCTTTGAAGATGAGACCGTGGTGAACACCTACATAAATACCATTACGGAAGAAGAGCTCAAGGAGCACGTGGAGGAGGTTTCGTCCGAAAAATATGAAGGCCGTAAAACTGGTGAGGAAGGTCATAATCAAATTTGCAATTATCTAAGGGAGTATTATAAATCTCAGAATATCAGTGCGCCCGAAACACATCCCGACTATTATCAAATAGTGCCCGAAAGTGTTTTACCTGAAGGAATTAAAGACTCCCAAAACGTCATTGCATATATTGAAGGTGCAGAGTTTCCACGAGAATACGTTTATATCGCAGCCCATTCCGATCACGAAGGCATTATTAATGGAGAAATTTATAACGGTGCCGATGATAATGGTTCTGGTACCGCTGCTGTTTTGGAAATGGCAGAAGCTTTTCAAGAAGCCGTGAACAACGGCTACAGGCCCAAGCGCTCTGTGGTATTCCTACATGTTACTGGAGAGGAAATAGGACTACATGGATCGAGATATTATACCGAAAATCCTATTTTTCCATTGGAACAAACCGTAACTATGCTCAACATAGATATGATCGGTCGGGTTGACGATAGACATAAGACCAACGAAAACTATATCTATCTTATCGGTGCCGATAGGGTTAGTACTGAACTGCATTACATTGCACAGGAAGCCAACAAGCAGTTCACTCAGTTAGAACTCGACTATAAATACAATGAAGAAAACGATATGAATCGCTATTTCTATCGTTCGGATCAATACAATTTTGCCTTAAAGGGAATTCCTGTTATTTTCTTTTTTAACGGTGAGCACGAAGACTACACAAAACCCACTGATACAGTTGATAAAATAAACTTTCCTCTACTAGCAAAACGCACTAAACTTATCTTTTCTATTGGTTGGTACCTAGCTAATTCAGACCAAAGGCTCAACCCAGAAATTATTTAAGTTAAATAGTGTTAAAAGCAATTTCCAGAGTGCATCAGGGCACATCTTATTTAGTATTTTTAGCTGATTTTAGCACAAATTAAAAAAACAAACCTATACACAACTATGAAAAGACTAGTATACGTAACCCTTCTCAGTTTAACCTTAATAGCTTGTGGGGCGTCTTCCACTTCAACCTCAACTGCAACAAGTACCGCTGCTGTAAAAACGGAAGTTAATCCAGCCGACTATGCCGCAACCATAACCGAAGCAGAATTAAAAACCATGCTGTACACGTATGCATCGGATGAATTTGAAGGACGAGATACGGGAGAAAAAGGTCAGAAAATAGCTGTAGAATACTTAAAGAATCAATATGTTGAAATGGGCCTTGCCTCTCCTCTAGGTGATGATGATTATTTCCAGGAGGTTCCTTTAGAACGACAAAAAATTGGAGATGCTAGTATTTCCATTAATGGTGAAAAATTTAGCAGCTTTGAAGATCTCATTGTTTTAACAGCTTCTCAAAGTGAAGATGTAATCCTTGATAACCTAGTTTATGTTGGCTACGGAATAGATGCTGATAACTATTCTGATTATGATTCCGTAGACGTTAGAGGAAAAATGGTACTGGCCAAAGCTGGCGAACCTAAAGACGACAAGGGCAACTATGTAACTTCAGGAACTTCCGAGGAAACAAAATGGTCTAGTGGACGGCAGTCGCTATCAAGTAAAAGAGATGCTGCTATTGACAATGGCGCCAAAGGTCTAATTTATCTTGATGACGCTATGTTTTCCAGATATGCGCCTTTTTACAAGAGACGCGCACAATCTGATGCGCCTGGAAGGATCTCCTTAAAAAGCAACACTCCAGACTTATTGAGACTTCTTATAAATGAAGATTTAGCTAAAGCGCTATATCCCAATATTCTTGAAGATAACGAACCAAAATCCATCACTACGTCTGCAAAATTGAACATTGTAAACGCATCCCAGAAAGTGTCATCAGAAAATGTTGTAGCCTATATTGAAGGAGCTGAAAAACCCAACGAAATAATTGTCATTTCAGCTCACCTCGACCATGTAGGTGTTGATAATGGAGAGGTTTACAATGGTGCAGATGACGATGGCTCAGGTACGGTCGCTGTGGTTGAAATTGCAGAAGCCTTTCAAGAAGCTGTGAAAAATGGACATCGTCCTAAACGATCAATTCTATTTCTTCATGTAACAGGCGAGGAAAGAGGTTTACTGGGCTCCAGACATTATACAGATAACGACCCAATTTTCCCTTTGGAAAATACCGTGGCCAATTTAAACATTGACATGATTGGTAGAACTGATCCTGAACGTAAGGAAGGCGACAGAAATTATGTTTACCTTATCGGCAGTGACAAACTCAGTACCGATTTGCACACGATTTCGGAAGAGGTAAATTCAAAATATTGTAATGTGGAATTAGATTATACCTATAATGATGAGAATGACCCTAACCGATTCTACTACCGCTCAGACCATTACAACTTTGCAAAGAATAATATCCCAGTAATTTTCTATTTCAACGGTACCCATGCCGATTATCACAAGGCCACAGACACGCCAGATAAAATTGAGTACGACTTGTTAACCAATAGAGCAAGGCTTGTGTTCCATACAGCATGGGAATTAGCCAATAGAGATGAAAGAATCAAGGTAGATAAGGCAACAGAATAAAATTCCTCATAAACAATTCGTGCAAAAAAAGTAAAAAGTCCTTCTCTAGCAGAAGGACTTTTTTTTCCACAAAAAAAGCCCTTCATTTCTGAAAGGCTTGGTCTTTTTGGGTGGAAGATCGGTCTCGAACCGACGACCTCCTGAACCACAATCAGGCGCTCTAACCAACTGAGCTACAACCACCATTTTAATTAGGATTGCAAATGTAAAATAAATCGTTTCGTTTACAAAACGTTTTTTTAATTATTGCGTCCTTAGCGCTATTTTTAGATTAAAAAACTTATCAAACTACAACGTTATAGTAAGCCAATAGTATGCCAGTAATCGAGTTTTTCATGGAATATTTCATAAAAATTGCAATATTTAAGCATCTAACTAAATCAAACATGCGCTTCTTTATTTTTAAAATCTTACTGCTCTTTGTGTCTTGTACAGCAATGGCACAAGTGCACACGTCTTACTTATGGCATTTACAGCAGCCCATTTATTGGCCTGACAAAAGCATAGACAACCCATTGGAATATCAAAAAGTATGGGAATCCTATCAGTTAAAACAAAATGGAGGCAATATCTATGCTGATGGATTGGCTCACCCCTTAAATGATTTGTTCGATATCTTCAGTAAACCAGACCGTGTTAATGTCTACCAGTGGGAAGCGAGAAATTCAATTAATGCTATTTCAAATTTACCCGAAGCTGGCGCACAAGTAAATTATGGCGCCTGTTTAATTGAAAACATACAATCGCTATCAGATGCTGGCCAATGGGGTTATGTTCCTAATTGGACGCAATGGGTCATAGAAGCCCAAAATTGGCAAACCTCAGGTGGATTTCCAAGAATGGATGTTACTGGATTTACGTGGCATCATGCCCTTTCACCTTTGGTTAGTGACCGCGTTTTAAAGAAAGAAATTCAAGGCCATAGGCATATAGTGGAAAACTATTTCAATGGCACGTACTCCAATGGCTATTGGCCTGCAGAATGCTCCTTCTCCGAGCGTATTATACAGGTACTGGTTGAAGAAGGTTTCGAGTGGACTGTCATTGCCAACAGTCATTTGGCAAGGACTTTGAACGATTATCCAGCCTCATTTGGAACGTCTGGAATAAATACCAATCCACCAAATTTGGCCGATAAGGTTCCAAATAATGGCGTGAATTGGTGGAGTGGACAAATCGATGGCCGCGGTGGTACCTTTGCAGCTCCTTACAGTTATCAAGCCCATAAAGCAAAATACGTAAACCCAGAAACAGGACAGGAGTATAAGATTACCGTAGTTCCAATGGCGGACTTACTGAGTTATAAAGATGGGTTTTCTGAGCAAGGCACGGAAGATATTGATACTAATATTGCACCTTTTGAAGACCCAAACCATCCATCATTGGTGCTTTTGGCACACGATGGCGATAATGCCTGGGGCGGTGGTGCAAGTTACTACCAGAGTGCTGTACCTAACTTTTCTAATGCTGCCGCTAGCCAAGGCTACACGCCTACTACGGTTCAACAATTCCTTAATGATCATCCGGTTCCAGAAAGTGATGTCGTTAAGGTTGAAGATGGCTCTTGGGTAAATGCTGAAAATGATTGGGGCAGTCCACAGTTTATCAATTGGTTATGGCCTATGTACACACAAGATTTTGAATTTGACCCTAATGGTTGGACAGAAGATGCAAGAAACTGGGCGGTTCTTACCGCAGCTGAAAATTTTGTGATTATGGCCGAAGATCTAGAGGGTTCAACCGATATAGAAGACATTGTCAATCCGTCCGCAACGGCATCAGATGCTGAGCTAGCATGGCACGCCCTTTTACCAGGATACACCAGTGGTTACATGTACTATGGTAAGAGTATCGATATGGAAATAAAACAAACCATTGCAGCCAATAATGCCGTAGATTACGCTGAACAGGTGATTAATAGTAATGCAGGAATTGACAATACACCGCCTTCGGTTTTCATTCCGCAGCGCTATCCCTATAACCCAGGTGAGATTGGCTTTGGCCCAACCTATGGATATCAACAACATCTAAACACCGCAGATTTTACGGTTTGGACCTTTGCTTTTGATGTTAGCGGAATTGCTTCGGCAGAATTAAAATACCGTGTGGATAACGATGGACAAAACCCTTTGAATAACAACGACAATGAAACCTATGCTGGAGGTCCTTCGGTTGGTGACTGGCAAACACTGAGCATGACAGAACGCATTTTCCCTAAAACAAATATTACCAATGATCCGGAAATCGATTTCTTCGTACTTCCAGATTATATAGCTAATGAATATTACGCCAAAATTGAAGGCCTTTCTGAAGTTTTGGTAGATTATTACGTTGAATTTACTGATACCAACGGAAATGTGGAAAGGTCGAAAATCCAGCATGTTTGGGTTGGAGAAAATCTCAATGTTAATCCAACCATTGCCTTTACGCCTGAAGACAACTATTCTGCTGACCCATTGGATGTGACCATTACAGCCACCGATTCAACGGACCCCTCACCTATCATTTATTATACCACAGATGGTAGTGAACCGACCTTAAGTTCTACTAATGCAGTTAGTACAACTACTTTAAATATTACAGAAACAACAACGTTTAAGGCATTTGCACAAGATATAGACGGCAATATCTCAGACACAGTAACTAAAACTTATTTTATTGGTGACATAGATGGTTTTACAGTGTACTTTAAACCACCTAGCTCTTGGACCACTAGCCCAAAAATTTATTATTGGGATACACAACCTCAAGGTGTTTTGGCAGACGCCACGTGGCCAGGCGTGGATATGACACCGTATTGTGATGGCTGGTATAGTTTCACCTTTTCGGGTGTAAGCTCAACCAATCTCATTTTTAATGATGGTACCGGGACCCAATCCCCAGATTTAGTTGCAAATTCTGATTCTTATTACGATTGGGATTCAGCGTCATGGGTGAGCAACCCAGATATAAATTCACCTTGCTTAAGTATTTCACCTCCTGGAGGCACCTATCCTATTGGAACTTCCATAGAGGTTATAATTGAAGTTGAAAACGCGACAATTTTCTATACCACAGACGGCTCTGAACCCACAACCTCAAGTGCTTCTGCAACTAATAGCGTGATCATACCTATAAGTTCAAACACTACCATTAAGGCCTTTGCCCAAGATGGACAAAACACGTCTGAAATAATAACCGAAGTCTATGAGTTTACAGATGTCAACACCATAACGGTTTTCTTTAGACCTCCTTCAGATTGGAGCGTTACACCTAATGTATACTGGTGGAATGCAGCTCCAACAGGAACTTTGTCCGACGGGACTTGGCCAGGTGTTCCAATGGAGGTTCATGATAGTGAATGGTACAAGTACACCTTCAGCGACATTACTAGTATTAACGTTATTTTTAATAATGGAAATGGAGGCGTTGGAACAAATCAAACACCAGATGTGGTAAATATTACTGAAGATTTATGGTATGATTGGTTTCAAGGTGTTTTATCTACAGAAACCGTTGAAAATGAGCAGCTGAATGTTTATCCCAATCCTGCCAAGTCTTACATTAGACTGGACGGAAATACCTCTTTTGATTATTATAATATCTACGATAGCTTAGGAAGAGTTGTTTTGTCAGGTCCATTGGCAGATAATCAAATAAATGTTACCCACCTAACTAAAGGAAGCTACATTTTACAGCTATTGAATAACGAAGGCGTTTCTAAAACAGTGAAATTCTTGAAGTAAGACTAGAGTAAATCAAATAAAGAATCCACAGCAGGATAACGCTCTACGGTAAAGCCTTCGCCATGTTCTTTGCCAATAAGACGCCCTAGGTTTCTTGCGCGATAGTAAACACTATCCGTAAAGTTTTTGCTCGAAATAGGTGTTTCCGGTTCTTTACTCTTTGGATCATAAAACTGGGTTTTATATGCAAGTACCGCTTTCATTTTTTGATCCATAAAACCTGTAACATCAACGACAACATCTGGCTCCAAATCTTTCCACTGAATGTAGTGATAAACAGCTTTAGGTCGCCATGGCTCCTGCCAACCATCCACATCTTCATGTTTGGTATCAATTTTTAACAATCCGCTTAAAAAGCAAGCATCACTAACCAGTTTACTTCCTTTAGCATGATCGATATGACGATCTTCTATGGCGTTACATATTACTATTTCTGGGCGATGAAGACGAATCATTTTAATAAGCTCCAGCTGATGGGTTCGGTCATTGACAAAAAAACCATCAGCAAACTCCATATTAGACCTAAGACTTACACCAAGGATTTCGGCAGCAGCTGTCGCCTCCTCATCTCGTATTTCAGCCGTACCGCGTGTACCCAACTCGCCACGCGTTAGATCGATGATTCCAACCTTTTTACCTCTTGCTATTTCTTTTGCAAGTGTGGCACCACAACCTAACTCTACATCATCTGGATGAGATCCTATAGCTAAAATATCTAGTTTCATAGAATTTCAGAATTTTTACGTTGTCAAAAATATTAAAAAGCGAACAGATTGCCTCATACTTTCAAATACGCAAACGCTTTCGTTCGAATTATTTTAGCTAAACCGCTCTAAAACCCTTATTTTATTGAAAAATCCCTAAATCCAACAAAGCATGACATTAATCATAATAATTGGCTTATATGGTAAGTAATTTTATATCAATTTAAAACAACAGCGTTTATGGGCTTAATGCTCACTATTCTCACCATTACTATTTTACTCTTCATTTGGGGAAAATTTACACCAGACATCATAGCTCTATTGTCTATGTTGAGCTTGTTTGCCTTTGGCATTTTAAACCTTAGTGAAACATTAAGTGGGTTTAGCAATCCCACGGTAATTATGATCGCGGCACTTTTTATCATCGGTGAAGGCTTATCGCAAACAGGTTGGACCGCAAGAGCAGGAGAAAAATTTATGGAACTTGCCGGTAAAAGCACAACACGGTTATTGCTTATAACAACCTTGGGGTCGGGCTTACTATCTGGTGTGGTAAGTAATACAGGAACTGTTGCTACCTTAATGCCAGTAACAATCTCATCTGCCTGGAGTATTGGAACTCTACCTTCTAAATTACTTATGCCTGTAGCCTTCGGCTCAAATACTGGAGGACTTTTAACCTTAACGGGAACACCTCCTAACATCATTGTAAATAATACGATGTTGGAAAGTGGCTTAGAAGGATTTTCGTTTTTTGAATTTGGTTTGATAGGACTCCCCTTATTGATTATTACGCTGATTTACTTCAAGTATATTGGCTATAGATTACTTCCTAGCAACAAAACCAACAATAAACCTGTTGACATTAGTACGACTTTGCACAAATGGATTGAAGCCTACAAAGTGGATGATGACTATTATAGATTGCGGGTCCGTTCTGTATCACCACTTCTAAACACCAAAATTGGCGATTGGAATTTTGAAACGGAACATCATGTTTCGATTCTAAGAATTAAAAGAAGACACCCAAACCGTTTAAAAGGCAACGAACCCTTTATAGAACTTCCAAATGATGAGACGCAATTCATGTATCATGATATTATCACGGTAAAAGGAAGTACTGAAGCCATAAATGCCTTGATGATAAAATTTAGACTAGGTCTTCTTCCCTTAGAGCCTATTGCAGACGAGCTCCGCAACAATCTCATAAATCAAGAAGTTGGTATGACAGAGATAATCGTTACGCCTAAATCCGTTCTTGTTGATCGAAAAGTTAGAATAGGACGATTCTTTAAACGCTTTGGTGTTCAATTGATGGCCGCTTCACGAAATAACGTTCCATTAACACAACGTGAAATCACCGTAAAAGCTGGAGATGCTTTTCTGGTAAGAGGAATTTGGAGTGATATAGAACAGTTAAAAGACCATTATGAAAACTTGGTAATTATTGGAAGTCCCGAAGGAATTGCCAAAACGGTTACCAACCTAACCTATAAATCATACATTGCCTTAGGTGCCTTGATCTTAATGATTTTACTCCTTGTCTTGGATGTGGTACCTGGAGCTATAGCCGCCATGATTGCCGCAGGTATTATACTCATTACAGGATGTGTTCCTATTTCCAAAGCCTACAACGGTATAAGCTGGATCAGCGTAATAATGATTGCCGCAATGATTCCAATGGGATTAGCACTTCAAAAAACAGGTACAGCAGAACTTATAGCCAATGGACTCGTAACGTCACTCGGTAGTTTACATCCTGTTGTATTACTAGCAGGTGTTTTCCTGTTGACAACAACCTTTAGCCAAGTTATTAATAATTCGGCAACCGCTGTTCTTATGGCTCCTATAGTTATTATAGCTGCAAATAGCCTAGACATATCTGCCGCCCCATTTATGATTGCAGTGGCCATAAGTGCATCCACGGCATTTCTAACGCCAGTTGGTACCACTACCAATGCTATGGTAATGACCGCAGGGGCTTATAAATTTAAGGATTACCTAAAAGTAGGAGCGCCATTACTCCTACTCTTTTTAGTAACGACATTAGTCTTAGTACCAATAATATGGCCTTTTTAGAATTAAAGAATGAATAAAAAAAGTTTAACTCATGGAAACATTATTAAAAAAACCGATTATGAAAACACACGATCTTAGCAAATATGGCATCAAGAATGCCAAAGCACACTGGAACTTATCGCCAGAAGAACTCCAAGCCATAACAGTGGAAAAGGGCCTTGGAAAGGAAACCGCCAATGGCACCTTAGCTATAAACACTGGTAAATTTACAGGGCGCTCGCCCCAAGACCGCTTTCTTGTATTAGACGACTATACAAAAGACCGCGTTTGGTGGGGTAAAACCAATAAAGGAATTTCTCCTGAAAATTTTGACTATTTACAAGGTGAGATAGAAAACTATTTAAGTGGTAAAGAAATTTATGTGAGAGATGGTTTTGTTTGTGCTGACCCAAAATATAGAATGGGCGTTAGAACCATTACAGAATTACCTTGGTCCAATATGTTTGTATACAACATGTTTTTAAGACCTACTCCAGATGAATTGGAAAACTTTGAGGAAGAGTGGTTGGTACTCTGTGCTCCAGACTACGAATGTCCTGAACCAAAGAAATACGGCTTGAGACAAGGAAATTTCTCAATTCTAAACTTTACAAAAAAAATAGCCCTAGTAGGTGGGTCAGCCTACACTGGTGAAATTAAAAAGGGTATTTTCTCCGCTCTTAACATGATTCTTCCTGTTGATAAAAATGTATTACCAATGCACTGCTCCGCAAACGTTGGTGATGATGGAGAAACAGCTATTTTCTTTGGTCTATCTGGTACTGGTAAAACAACTCTATCGGCAGACCCAAACCGTAAGCTCATAGGTGATGACGAGCATGGTTGGACCGCTGAAAACAGAATCTTCAATTTTGAAGGTGGTTGCTACGCAAAGGTCATTGATTTAACGGAAGAAAAAGAACCGGACATCTATAGAGCGATTAAGCCTGGTGCTATCTTGGAAAATGTTATTATGGATGAGAATAACGAGGTTGACTATTTTGATAGTAGCATTACCCAAAATACACGTGTAAGCTATCCTATTTATCACATTGATAATATCCAAACACCTTCCTACGCAGACAATCCTAAGAATATCTTTTTCCTAACCTGCGATGCCTTTGGTGTTTTACCTCCAGTATCTAAATTAACTCCTGGACAGGCTGCTTATCACTTTATTTCTGGATATACCGCTAAAGTGGCTGGTACAGAAGCAGGAATAACAGAACCTGTACCATCCTTCTCAGCATGTTTCGGAGAGCCATTTATGCCACTGCACCCAACGGTTTATGCTGAAATGCTCAGCAAAAAAATGCAGGAGGCAAATGTAAACGTATGGCTTATCAACACAGGATGGAGCGGTGGCCCTTACGGTGTAGGTTCAAGAATAAAGTTGAAGTACACAAGAGCCATGATAACAGCCATTCTTAATGGAGATTTGGAAAATGTAGACTTTGAGCAGCACCCAATATTTGGTTTATTTATGCCAAAGTATTGTCCTAACGTTCCGACGGAAATGTTAGATCCAATGAATACATGGTTGCAAAAAGGAGCTTATATCAGTAAGGCTATTCAATTAGCACACTCTTTCCACTTAAACTTTGAGAAGTTTGCAAGTGAAGCTTCCGATCAAATTGTAGAAGGCGGTCCATTAATTGATGAGCATCATCATTTAAATGACCACGTTTAATAATTCCATGACACGAAAAGAGCCCTGAATTGGGCTCTTTTTTTGTTCTAAAAAGCAGGCGTTTAATTTGAAATCGCAAGAATAGCTTGATTTATATCTTCCTTTAAATCTTTAACATCTTCTATACCAACAGAAAAGCGAATTAATTGATCGCTAATTCCTATTTTGTCACGTTCTTCCTGGGTCAATAAAGCATGGGACGTTAAATGAGGGGAAATTACGGTACTCTCTACACCGGCCAAACTCATTGATGATTTAATTAATTTCAATGCTTTCTGAAATGCATAAGAATCTAGAGAAGAGTCCAATTCAAAAGATAGCATTGCACCGTAACCTTTCATTTGACGTTTAGCTAATTTATGCTCTGGGTGCGACTTTAATCCAGGATAGTAGACTTTTGATATTTTCGAATGCTTATCTAGCCATTTGGCCAACTTCATGGCATTTTTGGTTTGTGCCTTAACTCTTAAACCCAAGGTCTTCATGCTTCGCTCCAACATCCAAACGGTCATATCACTTAAATTGCCACCCAAATTTTTTGACACGTTCCAAACCAAGTCCATAGATTCCTTACTACCTGCCACGGCACCAGCAGAAATATCGCTATGACCGCCCAGATATTTTGTCGCGGAATGCATCACAACATCAATGCCCAGTTTTATCGGATTTTGATTAACTGGCGAAGCAAAGGTATTGTCAATAGACGTTAAGATACCATGCGCCTTACCTAATTTGGCGATAGCTTCAATATCTGTTATGGTTAATAGTGGATTGGAAGGGCTTTCAATATGAATTAGCTTAGTATTGGGCCTAATCGCCTTTTCAAAATCCGAAACGGAGTAACCTTCCGTAAAGGTATAGTCAATGCCATATTTTGGAAATTCTTCTTTTATAAAATTCACAGTCCCGCCATAAAGTGTATTCTGCGCAACCAAATGGTCTCCTTTCCTTAAAAAAGCAAGAAACATGTGGCTTATGGCTGCCATACCAGAACTAAAAATCATAGCAGACTCAGCAGACTCCAAGGCCGCTATCTTTTTTGAAAGATGCTCTTGGTTAGGCGTATTGAAATAGCGTGGATAACGTTTGGTAGTAACATCTAAAAATTCATAAGATGTACTCACATAAATAGGAGACACAGCTCCTTTAAATTGCTCATCCTTTACCTCACCAACATGGGTGCAAATAGTGTTTAAACCCAAATTCCTCTTTGACATTTCACCTTTTTTCATTAAAAATAAGTAAAATGAGGAAGGACCCACTATTTAGTCACACAAAATTTTGTTGTATAATTTTTTGAACCGTTAATTATTTGGGCAATATAAACGCCGTCATTCAGATTGGACATATCAATAGTAGAATTCCTTTGGGCAAGACTTTTATCAAAAACCTTTTGCCCCTTAATATTAAATATACGTAAATCAGCACTTTGACCCCTTATTATTCCATCAAGATATAAAGCATTATATCTATTTGAATACCATATCCTAATTTGAGCGTGATCAACTTCTACATTGGTTAGTGCATTTTGACTATTTATCTGCAGGTGTGCAGTGGGAGAAAAAACAACGTAAAAACGATCAAGGTAGTTGCCTTCTGTTAAATAATTATTCAAGCTTGTTTCATTAAGTAAGTTGTAGCTATTGTTGTGAGCGTCATAAATGTAAACATTTATCGATTCATTAAAATTTTCTAATGCATTTAATGAAATCTCTGTATTACCGGAATTGGAAAGGAACATTCCTAAGCGATAAAATTTATCTACACTAAAAGCTCCAACCCCTTGAATAATGTATCTATCATCGCCAATTAGCCAATTTAAATCATCTGGCCAATTTTCAATGTTTAAAGCATCATAACCGTAATCAAAACCATCCGTAGCAGTATTATCTGGTGTAAAGGCTAATAGCAATTGCCTTGTATAACCCTCAGGTCCTTGAAAATCAATTCTAACTCTTTGTATCTCCTGAGATAGCAAAAATTGAAAAAAACATGTAAAAAGGACTAGACATAAGAATTTAGTAGTAGACATGATTTAGGGCAGTTTATGTTAACTATGAATTCCAACCCAAAATACACTAAAAATCTTATTTATCCACAAAAAACGTATTTTATCGATAAAATACGTATTTTGTTAACATTTTTGAATTAATTCTAATGCTTTATCAGTATCTTTTTATTGTATGTATCTGTGTCTGTATAACATTTTACAATATAAACTGCATCCGAAATATTTGGAGCAGCAATTCTAATACTTTGAGAGATATGATTTAATTCAAATTCATTCTTACTAAACGAATAAAGTTTCTGTCCTGTAATACTAAGCAGTTCAACTTTATTAATTGCATCTACTAACTTTGATGTAATTAAAATATCTCTGGTAGTGCTTAAAAATCTTATACTCAATTTATTTTTCTCAACATCCTCAATACCTAAACTGTTTTGGTCTTCGAAAACAATGTAGAAACGATTTATGTATGAGCCTTCATTCAGAGTGAGTTCAAAAGAACTTTCGTTCATTAGTGTATATGAATCTAATAAGCTATCAAATACATAGACATTAGGTGTGTTTTCAAAATTTTCAATCTCAGTGAGACTTAAACTCACTGTACCGGTCATATTAGCAAATAGATTTAATGGATAGATTAAGGAATTATTGAACATACCTACACCTTGAATTACATAAGTCTTATCTTCTATACCGAAGCCTATGTCGTTTGGTAAAATATCGGTCATCTCTGCATCATAGCCATAGTCAAAGCCATCTGTTGCTACGTCATTTTCAGTAAAAGCTAACAATAAATGTCTCACAAACCCATCTGCTGCCTGATAATCAAACCGTAATCTCTTAATGGTTTCAATATCTTGCATCGCATTGTTAGAACTGCTTTGTTGATTTCTAAAAAACTGAGAGTTACCTGAACCTTCCGTAACAAATATGCGCTGATCATTGTTAAAGGTCACATTTCCACCCTCCGGACTTGAGGTCACAAAGAAGCCCTGAGCTACTGGTATATAACGGTTAGGGGTTAGTGTCGGTGTTCCCTCACCACTAACCAACGGTGGAGATACGGCTTGCACACCTCCAGCCAAGGTATATACAGCATAGCCACCTTCATACTCTTCGAGTATATGGGTGACATTTGAAACATAATGTTCCCAGAAATAAAGACTACCATCTATACTTCCTGAAGTTCCAGGATTTGCATCGGAGGCATAAGCGGGAAGATTATCCTTAATAAATTCATTTGCATCTATAGCTGAGGGATAAGGATTACCTGCAAGAACTTGATTACCAGAACTAATAATATTGGTAATAGTACCATTATTTGGTTTTCCTGTAAAAACATAATTCTGATAAGTAGAGCTTGCTCCACTGCCTTTCATGGTGAAGGCAAGACCAGGACTTAAACTACCATTAGGGCCAATAGGATTCCAAGCCGAATACGTGTCTTCTAAATAGTTTTCGTAAGACCATATCCAATAACTTGGTAAACTAATAGGACTAGTTGGGACGGCATCATAGCCACCAATCCAGTTTATTGATTGCAGATTAGCCGCGTTTGTATTAGTTCCATCTCTCAGAACAGAATTTACAGAATAAGGACTATTATTATTGGCGCCTTGAGAGGTTACCGGTGAACTCCAATAATTATAATTATACAAGTTTGTAGTTCCTTGTTGATCTCTTTCCAGTTTTCCCAAACTTGCATTGTCCAAAATGCTATTTTCATCTTGAACTAATTGAGACTCTCCTACTAAATCAATTATTCCGTCTAATCTTAAATAACGTGTAATTCTGAGAAATTGCCCTGCGTTTGTTTCATCATTCGGTGTAAATGGATCTCTTATGGTCAATTCCTTATTAACATTATCAGAAATTAGCCCTAAAACGGTGATATTTTTATCTCCAGATAATATGTCGTGAGAGGTTTGAACAATGTTCCAGTCTATTGGGGTTGTACCATCAATTCCAATACTATTTGGCGCATCCCAAACATTGAAATGGGTCCACGTATTATCAGTTGCCCAATCTTGACCATCTATCCTTGACGTGTAAGGAAGAGGAGCCGTTAATTCTTGGTTAGTTGTAATATTAGTAAGTCTGCCCGCTACTCCTTTAACAGGAATTAGATTACCACAACCCCTATCCATTCTGTAATAACCTTCTAAATCCGCCCAATTTAATCCAGGAACATTTAGAGACAACGCCAGACCTTGCACCGCACCACCATTCTCCTGAATTCGCTGATTCATCATTTCCCTTATTTGTGTGACCTGTAATGCAGTATTCCAAATTCTGACTTCATCAATCCAACCATGGAAATTGTTTATTGTATTATTCGAAGGACCAGCGGCATTATCCATGGCACCTAATATACATTCGACATTAGCCGAAACTACATTGGGTGAAGTAGGAACCCCTGATTGAGTGCCTATGTCTATACCGTCAATAAATAGTCTATAGGTTGCACCATCATACGATAAAGCCAAGTGATACCACCTATCAGTATTTATATTTGCATTAGAGGCTATTGTTCCATTTCCTGAATTTGAATACCAATTAAAGAGAACTTGACCATTATTGATACTTAAATCATAACCAGAGTTGTTCACTGATGCCAGTTTTTTTGAAAAAACAGTACTATACCCATTGATACTATTGGGTTTAATCCAAGTTTCAACTGTAAAATTATTATTCAAAGAATAATTATTTCTGAAGGTGATGTAATCATCATCGCCATCAAAATTAATTTGGTCACAGCTGTTTATTGTCACACTTATTTCATCAAAACAGCCGTTTTCAAGTGTCCACCTTAGAACATAAGTTCCTTCATCCGCAGTAAAAACTGCCCTAGGATCTGTATTACTGGAAAACACTGCAGAATTTCCGCAAGAGAGTGTATTTGCTGACTGAATTGACCAAGTACCAGCCACTCCTGTACCATCATAATTCCCAGCCACTAAATCAGGTGTGTTAGGGTCATTATCATGATCATAAGATTGACCAGGATAAATGTATAATCCAGGCTCCCAAACATTGTTGTTATAATTATCTAGAGCGCTAATTGTATTGTCATAAGCCATTAGTTGAATGGACGACTGCCCACATTCTCCACTTATAGGCGTAAAATCTTTACCGGCATAAGCCAGACTCGTATTTATAGTTATAAATTCCGTTCCATCATCGGTATCTGCCCTGCAACCATTGACAAGAGCTGTTACACCAAATTCACGCACCCCAGGGGTTATAGGCGTTACAGAAACATCGTTCCCAATGGCTATAACACCACCATTTTCGTCGGTCCATTCTAAAACTTCATCAATTGGAGCAAAAGGAAAGCCTACATCATCAATCACCCAAGCTGAGTGAACATCAAAATTAGAAGGTATGCTATTACAAGTATTGCCTTCACCTGGTGGGAAGGAAGCTTCTTCACATGTATAGGAATTTTCTCCATTGTATGTAAATCGAATCCGAAGACTCGGTTGATTTAAATAGGCCGATAAATCAATGGAAGCAAATTGCAAAGGATCGGTTGTTGGCTGTTGGCCATTATTATTACCACCACAACTTCCACTATTTGATAATACCGAAAAACCTGAATTATTTCCTGAACTTAAATCATCGAACTGGTCCGTATTAAGAACAATATCATAAGTAGCGCCACCATCCAACGATAGTTCAATAGTCCCAAACGCCCCATCGCAAAAGTAATAGGCTTGATAAAATTCTATTATGGCCTCACTTGCTGACATCCCTATAGTACTAAAAATCGGTGTTTCTAAAGTTGTCGTAATAGCTCCGTTGGCAATTGCAAATTTTGAACCGTCATTAGTGTCATACCTAATTCCTCCAAATATTCGTGGTCCATTAGTTTCAAACCAATTAGGTAAGTTTGTGTTATTCGCGGCAGCGGGCAAAAACTCAACGCCGTCTACCAGCCAACCCTCTGGATTAGCTTCGTTAAAATAACCGCCACCACCAAATTGGCCTCCATATTCAAAGAAACTGGTAGCAACAATATCAACACTTTCTCCTAAACAAATTTCTGTATTTGAAACACTTTCTATTATCGGAGGATCATCTGCTGGTAAAAATCTTATTAGGGCATATGGTGATATAGATGTACAATTTCCAGATAAAATAGTTGCCCTAACAAGAGTTGTCGAGGTTAGCCCTACCAAGGTTATAGTAGTCTGTCCTGCAGTTCCCGCTACATCGTTCCATGTGGCACCTTCGTCATTTGATATTTGCCAAGAACTTATATTACTTGGAATAATATTACTTCCTGTTAAATCAAAGTTTAATTGAACGTCTTTAGGCACGGCGACACCGCCAGGACAAGAGGTCACTTCAATTAAATCGCTAGGTGGTTCTGGATTATCCGGTAAGGGATTAACAACAATTCCTGTTATAGATCCAGTTGTGATTGTTGGAGGGTTAACGACAACTACAGTACTGCAAGTAGAACTATTACCGTTAACATCTACCACAGTTAGTGTTACCGTATTTTCTCCAGCATCAGTACAAGTAAAGGTAGTTTTAGACAAACTTCGTGTAGCAATACCACAAAAATCTGTTGAACCATTATCAATCTGGTCAACATTTATAATTGCTTGACCTGTAACCGGATCCAAATCAAGTATCAAAGACGATGGAGAAATACATACCACATCAGGGGCCTGATTATCTTGAACGGTTACAGTTGCCGTACAAGAAGATGTGTTTCCAACTACATCTGTAACAGTTAGAGTTACGACGTTAGAACCTAAATTTGAGCAGTCAAACGAATTAGGTGAAACTGTCATGGTCACATCACTACAATTGTCAAATGACCCATTATCTATTTGCAGCGGGCTTATATTTACTGATCCATTGATTAAACTAACCGTAATATCTTGACAAGATACCGTTGGTGGTATAACATCATCAATCACCACGTTTTGTGTCTGTGTCGATGTGTTACCATTGCCATCATCGTAAGTCCAAGTTACCGTGTAAGTACCTTGCTCGGTATATGAAGTTGGGTCCGTTGTTGTACCAGTAATAGTGCCTTCGCAGTTATCAGTTGCAGTAGGAGCA
>Ga0207814_100057_pt1 | contig 134421 bp, 145 predicted proteins | sample TtaePargueraPR_7_FD_187755 | JGI IMG/M metagenome (GOLD analysis project Ga0207814, IMG submission 187755) | Aerobic enrichment media microbial communities from Bioluminiscent Bay, La Parguera, Puerto Rico - Tt and P1 (2) (SPAdes) | ecosystem: Environmental > Aquatic > Marine > Unclassified ...
GGCCATGTTTGCAAATGAATTCCGGAAGGGACATTCCATGAAGACCGCACTCTACGCCAGTGCCGCCGTTATCGCTCTTGCAGCGTTCGGCACCAACGCCGCCTACGCCCAGTCGCGCGACACCATCCAGATCGCCGGTTCCTCGACCGTTCTGCCCTTCGCCTCGATCGTTGCCGAAGAATTCGCCAACGCTTTCCCTGACTACAACGCTCCGAACGTTGCCGGCGGTGGTTCGGGCGGCGGCAAGCGCCAGCTCTGCGAAGGCGTGGGTGAAGCCACTCTGGACATCGCCAACTCGTCCTCCAAGATGAGCGCCAGCGAGCTGGAAAGCTGCCACGCCAACGGCGTGACCGACGTGCGCGAAATCGTCTTCGGCTATGACGGCATCGTCTTCGCCACCGGCATCGACCAGGGCGACTTCGCACTTGAACCGGTCCACCTCTACAAGGCCATTGCCGCTCAGGTCCCTGTTGATGGCGCCATGGTCGACAACCCCTACACCAACTGGTCCGAAATCGACGCTTCGCTGCCCGATCAGGCCATCTTCGTTGCGATCCCCGGCACCAATCACGGCACCCGCGAAGTCTTCGACCAGCGCGTTCTGGAAGCTGGCTGTGAAGCCGCTGAACTGCCGGAAATGGATGAAGACGCCATGGAAGCTGCCTGCCTGACCCCGCGTCAGGACGTTGTGGTGGAAATCGCTGGTGACTACACGGAGACTCTGGCTCGCCTGCAGTCGAACCCGGAAGCCGTTGGCGTGTTCGGCCTGTCGTTCTACGACCAGAACCGCGACACCCTCAAGGTTGCTACCGTCTCGGGCGTTGTGCCGAGCCTGGACACCATCGCTGCCGGTGACTACCCGGTCTCGCGTCCGCTCCAGTTCTACGTCAAGGGCGCCCATATCGGCGTGATCCCGGGCATCGAAGACTACGTTGCCTTCTTCCTGTCCGAGCAGATGGCTGGTGCCGGTGGCACCCTGGAAGCTGCTGGTCTGGTTCCGGCCTCCAGCGAATTCCTCGCTGGCCAGCTCGAAGCCTTCAATAACGCCAAACAGTACACCCGCTAAGCGGTACTGCTCTCAGGAGGACCCCGGCTTGACCGGGGTTCTCCAAAAAGCATTCCAAATACGCGCCAGGGTATCAGGCCCGGCACACCAGGAAGGATAGCTTCGTCGTGAACGCCCTCGTTATCGCAGCCCTGCTCCTGGTGCTCCTGACAGTGTCCTATCAAGTCGGTTGGTCACGCAGCCGCAAGCTTGCCGACGGCAAGGACACCCGGCTCCATTCGCGTCCGATCTATCATGGCGTCCTGGCCGCGCTCTTTGCCGTCCTGCCTGCCATCGTCATTCTGGGCCTGTGGGCGCTGTTCAGCCAGTCGGTAACCAATAGCTTCATCCTGGCGCAGCTGCCCGCGGAAGTCGCGCAGCAACAGCCATTCGAGGTCCAGGCCGCCATTTCGCGCGTGCAGGCCATCGCCTCCGGTTATGGCGTCATCGGCGAGCCGACCCCGGCAGAGGCCGCCGCGGCCAGCGCCTATGCCTCCTTCCAGCAACTCTCTTTCCTCGGTGTGATCGCCGCGGCCGCGGCCCTTGGCGCCGGCGGCCTGTTCTGGGCCCAGCGCCGCATCGCGCCACGCCTGCGCGCCCGGTCCGAGGTGGAAGTGTTTGTGCGCCTCGCCCTGATCGCCTGTTCCACTGTGGCCATCCTGACCACACTGGGCATCGTGCTCTCTCTGCTCAGCGATGCGCTGCGCTTCTTCAGCTTCATCAACCCGCTCGATTTCTTCTTCGGCACCACCTGGAACCCGCGTTTCCAGAGCACCGGCTCGGGCTCGGCTGGTGAATATGGCCTGCTGCCACTGCTCTGGGGCACGGTGATGATTTCCATTATCGCCATGCTGGTCGCTGTTCCCATCGGCCTGATGTCGGCGATTTATCTCTCGCAGTATGCCCATGAGCGGGTACGCGGTGTGGTCAAGCCGATTATTGAAATATTGGCTGGCATTCCCACTATCGTCTACGGCTTCTTTGCCTTGGTTACCGTCGGCCCATTCCTCTCGGGTCTGGGAGATCTCGTAGGGATCGATATTCGCGCCACTAGCGCCCTCACCGCCGGTATCGTGATGGGCATCATGATTATCCCCTTCATTTCTTCGCTCAGCGACGACATTCTGGGGCAGGTGCCGCGCGCCATGCGCGACGGTTCGCTGGGCCTTGGCGCCACCCAGTCCGAAACCATCCGCAAGGTGCTGCTGCCCGCCGCCCTGCCCGGCGTCGTCGGCGCTGTGCTACTCGCGGTCAGCCGTGCCATCGGCGAAACCATGATCGTGGTGCTGGCCGCCGGCAATAGCCCGGTGCTGCGTGCTAACCCTGCCGAACCGACCTCAACTGTTACCGTCAGTATCGTCAACCAGCTCACTGGTGACGCCGACTTTACCAGCCCGCAATCGCTGGTCGCCTTTGCACTGGGTCTCACCCTCTTCGCCATGACATTGCTGCTCAACGTCCTGGCGCTCTACATCGTCCGCAAGTTCAGGGAGCAATACGAATAGCCATGACTGATACCGTGCTCCCTGGCGCCTCGGCTGGCGCACAAAATCGCGACCAGGTTCGCAAGAGCCTGACCCGTCGTCACCGCAATGAAGCGCTGTTCCGCTGGGCGGGTATCCTGTCCATCGCTGCCGCCCTTGGCTTCGTCGCCATCCTGTTCGGCATGATCCTGTCCAAGGGCCTGCCGTCCTTCTGGCAGTCGACCGTTCATGTCGAGGCCTATTTCGATCCTGAACTGATTGAGGGTGGCCCGCGTCCCGAACTGGCCGACTTTCCGTCACAGGCTGACTATCAGGAGGCCGTGAACAAGTGGCAGCGTGCCGTGACGCTCTCGAACTGGAACCGGATCGTCGAGACGGCTCTGCGTGCCGAAGCGCCGGACTTCGAGATTGAATCCCGCGACCTGCTTGAGCTGGTCAATTCGGCCGCCCGCTTCCAGCTGCGCGACATGTACTTTGCCAATTCCGACGTGCTTGGCCAGACCGTCCCCGTCTCCATACTGGCGTCCGCCAATACCGACAACTGGCTCAAGGGCACCATCAATCGCGATGCACCTGACGATCGCCAGCAGCTCGCGGCCACCACTCGGGCATTGGCCGACCAGTTTGAAGCCAACGGCACCATCAGCTTCGATTTTGCCTGGCACATCTTCACCAATGTCGACAGCCGCTCGGCACCTGCGACAGCGGGTCTGGCCGGCGCCTTCATGGGCTCGCTCTATATGATGATCGTGGTGATCGTCCTGGCCGTGCCAATCGGCGTGGCCAGTGCGGTCTACCTCGAGGAATTCGCACCCAAGAACCGCCTGACCGACCTGATCGAGGTCAACATCAACAATCTGGCGGCCGTGCCCTCCATCGTCTTCGGCCTGCTCGGCGCCGCCGTTTTCATTAATTATCTGGGCCTGCCCCGGTCCGCCCCGCTGGTGGGTGGCCTCGTGCTGACCCTGATGACCCTGCCCACCATCATCATCGCCACCCGTGCCGCCCTGCGTGCGGTGCCGCCATCGCTGCGCCAAGCCGCCCTTGGCCTAGGCGCCTCGCACAACCAGACCGTGTTCCACCATGTCCTGCCCATGACCTATCCGGGCGTCCTGACAGCGACGATCATCGGCGTCGCCCAGGCCCTTGGCGAAACCGCGCCCCTGCTGCTCATCGGCATGAGCGCTTTCATCGCCAATATCCCCGCAGGTCCGCTGGACTCGGCCACCGCCCTTCCGGTGCAGATCTATCTCTGGCAGGGTAACGAAAACCGCAATTTCTTCGAGGCGAGGACATCGGCGGCCATCATCGTGCTGCTGGGGCTTATGCTCCTGCTCAACGCCATCGCCATCTTCCTGCGTTCGCGCCTCGAAAAGCGCGCTTAAGGAGACACCCAAATGGACGTTCTCGCCGGCAAGGTTAAAGTGACCTCAAAGACTCTGGATCAGACCATGAACCCCGCTGAACTGATGGATCACCCCATCCGCCTCACCGCGCGCGACGTCACCGTCCACTACGGAGAAAAGCAGGCGCTGCATGGCATCTCCATCGACATTCCTGATCGTGCCGTCACCGCTTTTATCGGTCCTTCGGGCTGCGGCAAGTCGACGTTCCTGCGCTGCATCAACCGCATGAACGACACCATTGAAGGGGCCAAGGTCGGTGGCAAGATCGAGCTGGATGGGGAAGACATCTATTCGCCCGATCTCGACGTGGTCGAGCTGCGCGCCCGCGTCGGCATGGTGTTCCAGAAGCCCAACCCCTTCCCCAAGTCGATCTATGACAACGTGGCCTATGGGCCGCGCATTCATGGCCTGGCCAAGTCCAAGGCCGACCTGGACGAAATCGTCATTTCCTCGCTGCGCAAGGCGGGCCTGTTCGAAGAGGTCAAGGATCGGCTCAGCGAACCCGGCACCGGTCTTTCCGGCGGTCAGCAGCAGCGTCTCTGTATTGCCCGCGCGATCGCCGTTGGCCCCGAAGTCATCCTGATGGACGAACCCTGCTCGGCGCTTGACCCGATCGCAACCGCCATCATCGAAGAGCTGATCGACGAACTGCGCGAAAATTACACCATCGTCATCGTCACCCACTCCATGCAGCAGGCCGCCCGCGTCAGCCAGAAGACCGCCTTCTTCCATCTGGGCAATCTCATCGAGCATGGTGACACCGAAGAGATCTTCACCAACCCGGTGAACAAGCAGACCCAGGACTACATCATGGGCCGTATAGGCTAAGGCCAGCGGGACGAGGAAACATAACCATGCCCAATACCGGCACCGACCACATCGTCACTTCGTACAACGAAGAACTGCTGTCTCTCGCCCAGGCGATCGCCGAAATGGGCGGTCAGGTCGAAGTCGCCATCGAGAACGGTACGCGCGCGCTTCTCAAGCTCGACCGCGAATTGGCGGACCTCACCATCATCGCCGACCAGCGCATCGACGACATGCAGCGCCACATCGACGACATGGCCGTCTCCATGATCGCCCGCCGCCAGCCCATGGCCAGCGATCTGCGCTCGATCATCACCGCGATCCACGTCGCCTCCGACCTCGAACGCATTGGCGACATGGCCAAGCAACTTGCCCGTCGCTCGCTCAAGCTCGAAGGCCTCAACCTGCAGCCGACCTTCTATAATGGCGTCAAGAACATGACCGCCCTGGTTCTGCGGCAGGTCAAGGACGCGTTGGACGCCTACGGCAATCGCGAAGAGGCCGCCTCGATCGAAGTGTGCAATCGCGACGACGAGGTGGACGCCATGTATACCTCGCTCTTCCGCGAATTGCTCACCTACATGCTGGAAGACCCACGCAACATCACCACCTGCACCCATCTGCTGTTCTGCGCCAAGAGCCTGGAACGCGTCGGCGATCACGCGACCAACATTGCCGAACGCGCCTATTATCTGGCCACCGGCAAGCAGCTCACCAGCGACGTGCAGGAGCTGCAGCGCCAGCAGATCAAGGCTTAGCCTGCGAACACTGCGCTCTTGGCCGCCCCCATCATGGGGAGGTGATGAGAGGGTGAAGCAAAGAACACTGAACTGACGGACGACCACAGTCGGTCTGATCGACGGAGCACATCCATGCCCGCCACTATTCTCGTGGTTGAAGACGAAGGCGATATCGCCATTCTGCTGCGTTACAATCTGGAAGCTGAAGGCTTCCGCGTGGTCACTGCCGAAAGTGGCGACGAGGCCCAGCATGCCATCGCCGAGAAGCTACCGGATCTAATCCTGCTGGATTGGATGCTGCCCGAGATCTCCGGCATCGAACTCTGCCGCCGGCTGCGCGCCCGCGAAGAGACAGCCCGCGTGCCGATCATCATGCTCACCGCCCGCGGCGAAGAAGAAGAGCGGGTGCGGGGCTTGTCCACCGGCGCTGACGACTATGTGGTAAAGCCGTTTTCAGTTCCCGAGTTGCTGGCCCGCATCCACGCCCTCTTGCGCCGCGCTAATCCCAATCTCGTCACCACCGCGCTCAAGGTCGGCGACCTCGAACTGGATCGCACGACCCACCGCGTTCGCCGCGCCAATCGCGACGTGCATCTGGGCCCGACAGAATATCGCCTGCTCGAGTATCTCATGCGTCATCCCGGTCGCGTCTATTCGCGCGAACAGCTCCTAGACGGCGTCTGGGGCAACGATGTCTATGTCGATGAACGCACCGTCGACGTTCATATCGGCCGCCTGCGCCGCGCCATCAATCGCGGCCGCGAAGCCGATCCCATCCGTACCGTCCGTGGGGCCGGCTACGCCTTCGACGAACGCTTCGCCGCCAACGCGTAAAGCCAACGACAGCGATGAAACGAAGAACGGGGCCCGAAGGCCCCGTTCTGATTTTCTGCGTCCGCTGCGCTCAGCCGGCCGCCGTATAGGCCGTCTTCACCACAGTGAAGAACTCGGCGGCATATTTGCCCTGCTCGCGCGGGCCATAGCTCGAGCCCTTGCGGCCGCCAAAGGGCACGTGGAAGTCAACGCCCGCGGTCGGGACATTGACCATCACCATGCCGGCCTCGGCATTGCGCTTGAAGTGCGTGGCATATTTCAGCGAGGTGGTGACGATACCGGCCGACAGGCCGAACTCGGTGTCATTGGCCGTCGCCAGCGCTTCCTCATAGTCCTTGACCTTAATGACGGCCGCCACCGGTCCGAAGATTTCCTCGCGAGCAATGCGCATCTGGTTGGTGGCGCCGACAAACAGGGCCGGCTGCAGGAAGTGACCTTCGGTCGGCGCATTGACGCGGTTGCCGCCAGCGCGCAGTTCAGCGCCTTCGCCCCGGCCGATGTCGATATAGTCCATGTCCTGCTTGAGCTGGCTTGGATCGACCACCGGACCGATTTCGGTGTCCTTGGCCAAGGCGTCGCCGACGCGCAAATTCTTGGTCCGCTCGCACAGAGCGTCCACGAACTTGTCGTGAATGCCTTCGGTCACGATCACGCGGCTCGAGGCCGTGCAGCGCTGGCCGGTGGAGAAAAAGGCCGACTGCGCCACCGTTTCCACTGCCACCTTGAGATCGGCATCGTCGAGGACGATGGTGGGGTTCTTGCCGCCCATTTCGAGCTGGAACTTGCGGCCATGCTCAATCGAGGCGGCAGCAACGCGCTTGCCGGTCCCCACCGAGCCGGTGAAACTGATGGCATTGACGTCCTTGCTATCCAGCATGGTCTGGCCAACTACCGAACCCTTGCCCATGACAAGGTTAACCACGCCCTTGGGCAGGCCGGCACGGACCAGAATGTCCACAATGGCCCAGGTCGAACCCGGCACCAGGTCGGCAGGCTTGATCACAACGGTGTTGCCATAGGCCAGGGCCGGCGCCATCTTCCAGGCCGGAATGGCGATGGGGAAATTCCAGGGCGTGATGATGCCGATGACGCCGATCGGTTCGCGGGTGATTTCCACGCCAACGCCCGGCCGCACCGAGGGCAGCACTTCGCCCGAAAGGCGCAGCACTTCACCGGCGAAGAAGTCAAAAATCTGTGCGGCGCGGGTCACCTCGCCAATGCCTTCGGGCAGGGTCTTGCCCTCTTCGCGGCTCAAGAGTTCACCCAGTTCCTGCTTGCGGGCAGTGATCTCGTCGGCGGTCTTCCTGAGGATCGCGTGGCGCTCGAGAATGCCCGAGCGCGACCAGGCCGGGAATGCGGCCTTGGCTGCAGCAATGGCCTGCTTGGTCTCCTCGACCGTGGCGCGGGCATAGACGCCCACCACTTCATTGATGTTGGACGGGTTGATGTTCTCCACACCATCCGAGCCGACCCATTCGCCGTCGATCAGGTTCTTGTGCAATTGCGTCATGGAAAGGCCTTTCGATTGTGCGCTGAGAGAGGATGAACAGCGCGTAACTAGAGGAGGCTGGCGCGCGCGAGGTCGCGCAGCAGATGGCTGGTGCCATAGGTCCAGGGCGGACACTTCGTCGAGAGATTGACCCGATTGGTGAGCCTACCCAGGCTCGGTGTCGAAATGGAGACGGTATCGCCGAGCTTGTGGGTGAAACCCTTCCCGGCGCCGTCCCGATCCTTGACCGGGGCGAACATGGTGCCCAGATAAAGCACCAGCCCGTCGGGATATTGGTGATGTGCACCAACGGTCGCTGCCACCAGGGACTCCGGTGTCCGCGAAATCTGCGCCATGTTCGATTGGCCTTCGAGCACAAAGCCATCCGTGCCTTCCACCCGCAGCGCAATTTCCGACTGCTTGATGGTTTCGAGCGTGAAATCACCATCGAATAGCCGCACAAACGGCCCCAGGGAAGCCGAGGCGTTGTTGTCCTTGGCCTTGCCCAGCAGCAGCGCCGATCGGCCCTCGACGTCGCGCAGATTGACGTCATTGCCCAGGGTCGCGCCGATAATGTCGCCCGTGCTGGTCACCAGCAGGGCCACTTCGGGCTCAGGATTGTTCCAGTTCGAAATCGGGTGCAGGCCGACCTCGGCGCCGTGACCCACCGCACTCATCGGCTGGCCCTTGGTGAAAATCTCGGCGTCCGGACCGATACCCACTTCCAGATACTGGCTCCAAACGCCCTTTTCGATCAGCGCCGCCTTGACCTTCATGGCCGCATCCGAGCCCGGCACCAATTGACTAAGATCAGTGCCGATCAGGTCGAGAATTTCGCTGCGCAAAGCATCGGCGCGCGAATTGTCACCCCGCGCCTGCTCTTCGATCACGCGCTCCAGCAGCGAGACAACGAAGGTTACGCCCGATGCCTTGAGCGCCTGGAGGTCGACCGGAGAAAGCAGGCGCGAAAGGTCCGGCCGGCCTGCCGCCGCATTGGCCATGACCACATCAATTTCACCGACAGCCCGGCCCGGAGCTGTCTTCACATGCTCTGCCGCCCGACCGCTCTCCGCAATGTCCCGGACTGTGGCCATGCCGCGGGCGGTGATATCAACCAGTTGGCCGTCACGAACGGTTACGATGCGGGGATAGTCAAAGCCCTCAAGGATCGCGCGGCCCAGCAAAACGCCATCTGGAAGGTCGTTTACGGTCATGATCCGCCCCCTGAATGCTAGACTTTGACGAGCCCGGCAACAGGGCCGAGCGCAAGCACCGCCCCATATAAGTCATACTAATCAGCATGACCAGCCCCCTTCGTTCAACTGCGGTTCATGTGCGCCGCAATACTGACGCATTGGGCCGGGACATCTCGACCCTGCACAGATTCAAGGAGTTTTCCATGCGTGCCCTCAGCGTCCTCATTCCTTTTGCTCTTATTGCCTCTACCCTTCCCGCCTATGCCGGCACAATTTCCATTGAGGGGCGCGGCGAAGTGCGTGCGGCCCCGGACATGGCCACCATCAACTCCGGCGTGACCACGCAGGGCGCGACCGCACGTGAAGCCCTCGACGCCAATACGGCCGCCATGACCAACCTCATCGACGCCCTCAAGGAGGCTGGCATTGAGGCGCGCGATATCCAGACCTCGGGCTTCTCGGTCAATCCCAACTATGTCTATTCCGATGCCCGTGACGATCTGGGCTATTCCCTACCGCCCAAGATCAACGGTTATCAGGTCTCCAACAACGTGACCGTTGTGGTGCGGGACCTGGCGGAACTGGGCGCCATCCTCGACAGATCGGTCACCGTTGGCGCCAATACCGTCAATGGCGTGAGCTTCTCGGTGGCCGACCCGTCTGAACTACTGAACGAGGCGCGTCGCCAGGCCTTTGCCGACGCGCGCGAAAAGGCCGAACTCTATGCTGGTGTCGCAAATGCCACACTGGGCGATCTGGAATCGATTTCCGAGCGGCAGGACTTCAATGGCCCCCAGCCCTACCCCATGTATGCCCGGTCCGAGATGTCTGCGGCTGCCCCCGTTCCCGTTGAGGCGGGCGAAATGAGCTTCGCCATCACCGTCAATGTGTCGTGGGATTTGAACAACAGCGCCAATTAATCGGTGCACAAGCACGCGCTTTGCCATGTTTTGGCCAAACCCGAACGGCCAAACGCGCGTTGTCTTTCATCAGGGATCGGTCGCGCAATCGACCCGTCCATGAGTCACCCGATCCCCTCGTCGAGGGGGCTTGGGCGGTGGGGGCGGTTCCACCGTAGTCACTCCGTCCCCACCAACCCCAAACCGGGCGGCTATGCCGCAAAATCTGTCCAGTGGAGCGATTTTAGGTTTGGGGGCCATGAGAGCTGCGCTCGAATGGCATGCTCGGTGCCAGAGTCTTTACCCCGCTGCCCAACTACCCCATCACCACCTTCCACAGCATATTCAGCCCGACGGCCACCAGAAACAGCGCGAACACATATTTCAGCGTCTTCTGGTCCAGCCGGTGCGCCAGCGCAGCGCCCAGGGGTGCACACAGCGCCGCGAGCACGCCCACAAGTGCCAGCGCCAGGAGGTTGATATAGCCGATGCTGAGCGGCGGGAGGCCTTCGACACCCCAGCCGGAGATGAGAAATCCGGCTGTACCCGAAACGGCGATCGCCACGCCGATCGCGGCCGAAGTCCCCACGGCCTTGTGCATCGTGTCGCCGAACGCCACCAGGGTCGGCACGGTCAGCGAGCCTCCGCCAATGCCCATGAGCGAAGAAATATAGCCGACCACCAGCGCTGAAATGCGATGGGTGAGGCTGGACCCTTTCAAATGTCCCATCAACCTGGTCTGGAAGCCAAAGACGATATTGGCCGCGATTACAAAGGCCATGACCGCAAAGACTATGCGCAGCACATCGCCAGAATACCAGCCGGCCATCAGCCCGCCGACAAAGGTTCCCAGCACAATGAATGGCGCCCAGAGTTTCAGCACGGTCAGGTCCAGCGCACCGCGCTTGTGATGCGCCCGCGCACTCATGATGCCGGTGGGGATAATGATGGCCAGTGAGGTGCCCACCGCCACATGCTGCACCACCTCTGCGTCATAGCCCATCAGCAGCAGCGCATTTGCCAGCGCCGGCACAATGACCGCCCCCCCGCCAATACCCAGCAGGCCGGCCGCGATGCCCGAAACGACCCCGGTCGCGAGCAATCCGATCACAAAGGGCCAATAGCCCGCCAAAACGCCCCAATCCATTTCTCAGCCCCCAATGATATGGAACACCAGCTCGCGCCGATGTGGCCGCCGCCTGTGTTCAAATAGATAAAGTCCCTGCCATGTCCCCAATGCCGGGTGCCCCTCGATCACCGGGATGCCGATGGAGGTTTGGGTCAGCGCGGCCCTGATATGGGCCGGCATGTCATCCGGACCTTCAGTGGTGTGCACCAGCCAGTCCATGCCTTCGGGCACCAGGCGCCGAAAAAATCCGAGCATGTCGGTCTGCACATCCGGATCAGCGTTTTCCTGGATCAACAGCGAACATGAAGTATGCCGCACATAGGCGGTCACGAGGCCGGTCTCTACGGACGCGCTGCTCACAAAGGCCCTCAGGCTCCGCGTGATCTCATAGAGCCCCGGTCCTTCGGTATCGACTCGTATGCTGTCAATCGACTGGTGCATGATGCGGGCCTAGCACGGCTTTGCCTGGCCCGGAAAGCCGGGCGCGCGCCAAACCGTCCGCTCCGCCGCATTGGCGCCGCAATGGCACTGGCCATTGGTGCCGGTCCCACAAAGGGAACCCAACGCATAAGCCCGGCGTTCTGGGCGATGCGGGGCCTGCCGGCCATTTTCGGAGATCCTGATGACCGTTCATTTGGCGTTCAGGATCGGCCCCCAATGCTCGGCAGGAAGTGTTTCAGACACAAAAGGATAAGAACAATGCGCCTCAAGACCTGGCTCCTCACCGGAACCAGCATCGGCCTTCTGGCCTTTGCGCCAATCTCGGCCAACGCCCAGGACGCCGAACTGCAATCCGCCTATCAGGCCTATCTCCAGGCCCAGGCATCTGGCGATGCCGCCGCTCTCGAAACGGCTCAGACCGCGCTGACGGAAATGTGCATCGTGGGTGGTTATGCGAGCCTGGAAGAATGCATTGCCGCGCTCGAAGCAAGTGTGGCACCGGCCGCGGAAGAAGAGGTTGCGCCGGTTGAGGAACCGGCAATGGAAGCCCCCGCCGAGGAACCGGCTCCTGCAGAAGAGCCGGTCATCGAAGAACCGGCCCCTGCACAAGAGCCTGTCGCAGAAGAAGAACGCGCCCCCGAACAGCCTGCTCCGGAGGAACCGGCAGCCGAACCCGCCCCCGTTCAGGAAGAACCCGTTGCTGAGCAACCTGTCGCCGACGAACCGGTGGTGGAAGAGGCCCCGGCTGAACAGCCTGCTGTCGAGGAGCCCGCTCCGGCCCAAGACGAGCCGGTAGCCGAGGAGGCGCCCGCAGTCGAAGAGCCTGTCGCCGAGGAACAGGCTACGCCGGCAGATGACATGCCGGTCGAGGACCCAGCGATGGAAGTCGAGGCGGGCATCGAAGCTCAGCTCGCAGCACAGGTCGACGCCTATAACACAGCGGTAGCTGAACTGGCCGCCGGCAATGCCGACGCACAAACACGCATTGACGCCGCCTATGCAGAAATCACCGCGATCTGCTCGGCCATCGGCTATGCCGATATCGAAGCCTGCCTTGCCGAGTTTGGCCTGGAGCTTGCACCCCTTCCCGAGGAGAACACGGCGCCTGAGGAAGCTCAGCCCGCAGCTCCGATGCCGGGCGATGAGCAGCCTGCCCCTGTCGAAGAAAACACCGCTGAGGGTGAGCCTGCCGAAATGGTCGAGGAACTGCCCGAAGGCGTGACCGAGGAACAGATTGCCCCCGTGCTCGATAGCGCCAAGGACGAGGAAGCCGCGCCATCGGAAAGTGCCCAGCCGGTCGAGGGTGAGACTGCCGTCGAGGCGGATGCAGAAGCACAGGTTGAGGCCAGCGCCGAGGAGCCGGCTGCCCCGCCTCCCGCCACGGACGAAGAGGCACAGTCCGAGGCTATCCGCACGCTCGCAGTCGAACCCCTTGCTGCTGTGACCGCGGAAGAGGGCGAAGCGGTCACTGCCGAGGAAAGTGCCACCGTCAACCAGACGATCGTCAACAACTACGTCACCAACATCACCACGACCGTGACTGGCGACAACAACACTGTCACCACCGGGTCCCAGCAGACCCCGGTCACCGTGGTCGAGGCGCCCGAAGTGCAGACGAGCACTGGCGACGCTTTCACCCAGCTGATCCTGCAGGTAGGGACTCAGCTCATCGTCAATTCCGTCGGGCTGGATACGGACCGCTTCTACGACCCGCAGGAAGACGAAATCTACTATGAGCGGTTGAGCAATGACCGCGTCCGTGAGGTGATCACCCGTCCCGACGGCACCCAGATCGTCACCGTGCGCAATCGCAATGGCGATATCCTGCGCCGGTCGCGGATCACCCCGGATGGCCGCGAATACGTGCTCGCCTATTTTGACGACCGCTACTACGACGATCTCGCCCAATGGCGTGACCCGGCCGAAGACTTGCCGCCGCTCCGTCTCAACATCCCTGTGCGGGAATATGTGCTGGACGCCAGCTATGCCGACGAGGATGAGCTTGAAGTCTTCTTCAGCCAGCCACCGGTGGAACAGGTCGCCCGCCTCTACTCGATCGACGAGGTCAAGCGCTCGGCTCGCCTGCGTGACAGTGTGCGGCGCCTTGAGGTCGGCAACCTCACCTTCGATACGGGCGCTGCCACCATTGGACGTGACCAGGTCCGGGCCCTCTCCGGCGTCGCCAACGCCATGCTGGCCCTCTTGGAGCGTAACCCCAACGAAACGTTCCTGATCGAAGGTCACACCGACGCGGTCGGCTCCGACATCTCCAATCTGCGCCTGTCGGACCTGCGCGCGGCGACCGTGGCACGCGTCCTGACCGACTTCTACGGCGTGCCGCCCGAGAACCTGGCAACCCAGGGCTATGGCGAGCGCTACCTCAAGATTCGGACCGAAGCGGCCGAGCGGGAAAACCGTCGCGTCACCATCCGCCGTATCACCCCGCTGATCACCGTCGCTTCGCGCTGATCCAGTCACTTAAGAACGAATGCAAGGCCGGGCCCTGCGCCCGGCCTTTTCATTGCCACCCGGGCGGCGCGCGCACCGATGACGAAATCTTGAAAAAGCCACAAAGATTCCGCGGCAACCAACCAAGTCATTGCCGCCTAAACTATTGTCCAAAAAGAGATTATTTTCGCTCTAAAGATTCTTTTGCGCCCTATCACAACCTCGGGAACTCTCCATCGGAGGCCGCGTTTATTAGCCAGCGTTGAAACATAGGAGCGAATGATGGCTACCCCCGAACGCGATACTGTCTACACCCGTGACGGCAACCGTACCGTCTATACCCGTGAGAGCAATGGTACCGGCTGGTTCGTCGGCATCATCGTTGCTCTGGCCCTGCTGGCCATTGGTTATCTTGTCTTCTCCGCCAATTCCGGCCCGTCCACCACTGTGGATGTGAATGGCGTCCCGGCGACTGAAGCTCCAATGAGCGACCCAGCCATGGCACCCGCACCCATGACCGAGGCGCCGGCGGTTGAAACCGCTCCGGCTCCGGCCACGGAAGCTCCGGTGACTGACGCAGCGCCAATGACCGAAGCGGCCCCTGCTGCCGAACCGGCCGCTCCCGCTGACGCCCCGGCCGAAACCGAGCTGGCCCCGGCCGCTGAACCGGCCGCCCCGGCCAACTAAGTTCAGCTCCCCCGGCCTTGGCCCCTCCCTCCAAGGCCAAAAAGGGACCCCGGTTTCGAACCGGGGTCTTTTTTGCCATTACAAATCGGTCATCAAGCTTGCCAAGATCACGGCCTGCCACCATCTGCTTTGAAACGATGGAGGGAGCCGCCCGTGTTCAATATCGACCAAATCCTCAAGACCCTGCAGACCGATCAGAATGCACAGAGGACGGCCATGACCGGCGCCGCTGGCCTCGCCGCCGGCATGCTGCTGTCGGGCGGCAAGCCCGGCAAGCTCCTGGGCAATGCCATGAAGGCCGGCGCCCTGGCAGCTGTCGGCGGTCTCGCCTACAAGGCCTGGCAGAACCACCAGCAGAACCAGGCCAACACCGCGCCGCCAGCGCGCGAAGACGCCTTCATTCCTGCGCCTTCCGAGACCGCGGCACGGGAAGAGCTCGGCAAATCACTGGTCCGGGCAATGATCGCCGCCGCCAAGGCCGATGGGCGCATCGATGCCGAGGAAAAGGAAGCGATCTTCGAAAAGCTCAAGACCATGCCTCTTTCGGCGGAGGAAAAAGCCTGGGTGTTCGATGAATTGTCGAGCCCGCTCGACATCAACGCGGTCGTCGCTCGCGCCGACACGCCAGAACACGCGGCGGAGATCTACGCCGCATCCCTCGTGGCCATCAGCGCTGATACCGCTGCAGAGCAGGCCTATCTCGAAGCTCTCGCCATCAAGCTCAAGCTCGATCCGGCGCTGGTTACCGAAATCCACCGCCAAGCCGGCGAGAAGGCACCCCAGCCCGCGCCAACACCGCCGTCCCCCTGGGCCTACACACCCAATATGAGCAACGTCTGAAAGCTGGGGCGTCCTCAGAAGAATTGGCAGTGGGCTTGCGCTACGGGCATGGACCGATGCTCGCCACGACCGTGAGTTCAAAGAGCCCCGGCGTTGTGGCCGGGGCTCCATCACGCATCCAAAGGCGCACCTGGACTCGGGCGTCCTAGATTGGTTCTACTGACTATCAACCAACACATAGCGGCGGTTCAGTGGCTGAACCGGCCGGGCGTTGTTTTGATAGTGGCTGGCAAACAGATCGATCTGCGCCTGGGTGACTTGCACGGGATCGGCATAGACATTCCAGGTTACAATCTGCGAACACGGCGGCGTGGTCAGCGAGCCCTCGTAGCGGAACGACTGATGGTCTGCCGGCAGGAGCCCACTGGGGTCGATAGCGTCCGTCAACGTCACCTCGTCGCCAACGGCGGGCCATGATACCTCCACGGTTTCGAACACGGGGTTGGAAGCGCCCGGCTCCAGCAGGGCACCGAGCACCAGCAGGTCACCGGCCTCGGACTTGTGTACGAAATGCACCTCCAGCGGATTGTGAGCGCCATCCACGGTGTGTTCGGACTCGTGGTGGAAGTGGAACTGCAGAAGATCGTAGCGAACTCCGTTCATTTCCACATATCCGCCATGGCCATTGGCGTTGACCTGCACCGTATGGCCGTTGTCCACGATTGTCGGAACAAAAGGCATCCAGTGCACCTCAGCCGGGCCGAAATCTGCCTTGAGGGCCTTGGCCGGCACGATGTCGACGGGCGATTGCTCATTGCCCACTGCGCATTCGGCAAACTCCGCCGAGATATCGCCCCAGTGACTGGGATCGCTCTCGCCCTCATATCCCCAGTGATGATCCTGGGCCGCCACAGGTACGCAAGCAGCCATGAGCGCCACGAGGCCAGCAACGATACGCTTGGAAGTCATGATAGTCCTCAGTTTTGTACCGGCGCGAAATGCACCACCCAGCCGGTACCCGTCCGAGCTCTTCGCGCCGCCGTTCACATCGGAACAGCGAGCGACAATCTGGCCTGCTTTGTGGCGCTTCCGTGTTGCCCAGATTACATGCCGGTAAGGAACCAGCGTTCCATCGGGAAGCTGCTATGCAACTGATGCAACCAGAATATTCTGCTCTAGCCCCGCCCGCGATAGGGCGGAACGCCCTGGTCGGGCAACCAGACATCGGCCGGCAGGGTACCGGTTTGCCAGAAGACATCGATGGGGATGCCACCGCGCGGATACCAGTAGCCGCCAATGCGCAGCCAGCGCGGCTTGATGGTCTCTACGATCCGCTTGGCAATGTCGATGGTACAGCCTTCATGAAAGGCGCCATGATTGCGGAACGAAGTCAGGAACAGCTTCAGCGATTTGCTTTCCACCAGATACTGGTCCGGCACATAGTCGATGACCAGATGCGCGAAATCCGGCTGTCCGGTGACGGGGCAGAGCGAGGTGAACTCAGGCGCCACATAGCGCGCGACATAATTCACGTCGGGATGCGGATTGGGCACCGGGTCGAGAACAGCGTCTTCAGGGCGCTGCGGTACACCCGCATCCTTGCCCAACTGCAGGGTCTCGCTGTTCATCCGACTATTTGCCCGAGCGCTTGATCGATTTGATGCCCAGCGGCGGGACGCCGGATTTTTCGGAGATCGCCAGGTCCTGTTCCATGATGGCAGTGCGCGCCGGCTCATCGCCATCCAGGCCTCCCAGCAGGCTGGCGTCGACCTTGCGATTGGAGCGCTGCGAGCCGTCTTCATAGACGACATCGAACATCACGAATTCAGTGCGGGCGGTCGGTTTTTTGGCCATTGCGGCCTCCTTTCAAACGTCAAACCGCGACCCAGAAGGGCTCGCGGTCGTCAACTCGGTTCAGTTCTGGCTCGATCAGCGGTAGATGTGGTCGCCCTGCTCATCGATGATCTGGCGGCCCTTGCTCAGCGCCAGCGCGACCAGGTCATCGCGGGAGCTCATCCTGTCGGCGCGGATGAAGCGATAGGTCTTGAGCTCGCCCCCTACATCCTTCTCGATCAGCCCCGCCAGTTGCAGTTCGCTCCCGGCCTTCATCTCGATGGCCTTGATCTGGAACCCTTTGTAGCTCTCTTCGCCCAGAACCTTGTCGCCAGCCGGCTCCGAGGCCGATCCACCGCCAAACAGTTTCTTCAAGAACGACATCATGAGCCTCCCGCCTGTCCTGTTCTGCGCGCCGGCCGGGGTCGCTCCAGCTCACCGCGCTTGTCCATCTCCTCCTGCAGCCAAAGCGGCGAGATGTCAAAATAGTTCGGCCAGATCGGCTTGCCATTCACCAGGTCAACCTTGGCGAAATAGGCACGGTCGCGCAGGGGTTCGGTCCCCTCACCCCGTTCCGCCAGCATCGGAGCCGCATTGAACGTGCCCCAAGTGCCGTCGGAGAAAGTCACCACCAGCTTGAACGGAATGGCGGTGCGCAGGGAGGTGAGCCTGAGGGCAGAGGCAGCCACTGGACTGCCCCTAATTGTCCAGGAAGCTCCGCAGCTTGCGCGACCGGCTCGGGTGCTTGAGCTTGCGCAGCGCCTTGGCTTCGATCTGGCGGATACGTTCGCGGGTCACCGAGAACTGCTGGCCCACTTCCTCGAGCGTATGGTCGGTGTTCATGCCGATACCGAAGCGCATGCGCAGCACGCGCTCTTCGCGCGGGGTTAGCGAGGCCAGGACGCGGGTCGTCGTCTCGCGCAGGTTGGACTGGATCGCCGCATCGATCGGCTGCACCGCATTGGCGTCCTGGATGAAATCCCCGAGGTTGGAATCTTCCTCGTCGCCGATCGGCGTTTCGAGCGAGATCGGCTCCTTGGCGATCTTGAGAACCTTGCGCACCTTGTCGAGCGGCATCTGCAGCTTTTCGCTGAGCTCTTCGGGCGTCGGCTCGCGACCGATTTCATGCAGCATCTGGCGGCTGGTGCGGACGATCTTGTTGATCGTCTCGATCATGTGCACCGGAATACGGATGGTGCGCGCCTGGTCGGCGATCGAGCGGGTGATCGCCTGGCGAATCCACCAGGTTGCATAGGTCGAGAACTTGTAGCCGCGGCGATACTCGAACTTATCGACGGCTTTCATCAGGCCGATATTACCCTCCTGGATCAGGTCCAGGAACTGCAGGCCGCGGTTGGTGTACTTCTTGGCGATCGAGATCACGAGGCGCAAATTGGCCTCGACCATTTCCTTCTTGGCGATGGCCGCCTCGCGCTCGCCCTTCTGCACCTTGTGCACGATTCGGCGATACTCGCCGATATCCAGCCCAGCTTCAGTCGCCAGGGTGGCAATGTCGTTGCGGATTTCGGCAATGGTGTCGGTCTCGCGACGGGCAAATTCCGCCCAGCCCTTGCCTTCGAAACTTTCCAGCGACCATTCCCAGCTCGGATCGAGCTCGCGGCCGTAGTAGTTCTCGAGGAACTGCTCGCGCTTGACGCCATAGCTCTCGGCCAGGCGCAGGAGGCGGCCTTCCAGCCGCACCAGGCGCTTGTTGATGTCGTAGAGCTGCTCGACCAAGCTTTCGATACGGCCATTGTTGAGCGAGAGCGACTTGACGTCGGCTATCACCTCGGTGCGCAGCGCGCTGAGCTTGCTGCTTTCGGCTTCCGAGACCGTGGCAGTACGATCCTCGGCATGCCGGTCCTGCATCTCGCGCATCTGCCCATAGGCGGCGGCAATGCGGTCGAAGGTCTCCACCACCTGCGGCTTGAGCTCGGCTTCCATGGCCGAGAGCGACAAGGCGTTGTCGAACTCGTCGTCGTCATCCTCTACCGGGTCCTGCGGGGCTTCCGGCTCTTCAGGCACATAATCGTCATCGTCGCCCGAGCTGGCGCGCTTGGGCGCGGCCTTAGGCTTTTCCTTGACGGGTTCGGGCTCAGGCTTGGGGGCAACCTGCACTTCTGGAGCCGCCTGCTTGGCGTCGGGGCCGGCATAGGTGGCTTCCAGATCGATGATGTCGCGCAGCAGAATTTCGCCCTGGGCGAGCTGTTCGCGCCAGATGATGATAGCCTGGAAGGTCAGCGGGCTTTCACACAGCCCCTCGATCATGGTCTCGCGGCCGGCCTCAATGCGCTTGGCGATGGCGATCTCGCCCTCGCGGCTGAGCAGTTCCACAGAACCCATCTCGCGCAGATACATGCGCACCGGGTCATCGGTACGGTCCGAGCCCGATTTCGTGTTTGAGGTGTTGGCAACGGCAGTGCCGGACGAGGTGGCGACTTCGGTGCCGCTATCGTCCTCGTCCTTCTCAACCTCGGTCTCTTCGACCTCGTCCTCATCGACGACATTGATGCCCATTTCGGAGAACATGGACATGAAGTCTTCGATCTGCTCCGAACTCACCTCGTCCGAAGGCAGGACAGCGTTCAGCTCCTCATAGGTCACATAGCCGCGCTTCTTGGCGACCTTGATGAGCTTTTTGACGGCCGCATCGTTCTGATCGATCAAGGGGGAATCGTTGGAGGTCTCCGGGGCGCCGGTTTCCGGCTTTTCGGTTTCCTTCGAGGCTTTGTTCGCTGCCTTGGTGGCCATCTGGTACTCCTCGGGACCCATGGGCGGGTGGTCCCGGCTGTGTCTTAGGTGGTGACAACTCAAGACAAGGTAAAGGTTCCTTCACCGGACCGTTAACGCGGCCGCGTGAAGCTGGTCGCTTTCGGGGATTGTGACGGTGATTCGCCACAACGCAAAATCGCGCAGCGTCGCCAGTCCCTCGGGTTTCCCCTCAAAAACTGCGAGTTGCGCGTCCCGATAGCGAACCAAATCCTTCGATCAATGCCTCTGTGCCATCGACAGTGGTAATCTGGTTCTTGATGTCCCGCAGCCTTTCAAAGGTTTCTTCGCTCGGGTCTTCGCCCAGCGCGGCTTCGGCTGCCTTCAGTTCCCTATTTAGCTGAACTTTCTTGTTATGCAAGGCCAGCGCATGCGCTAATCCGGTTTCAGCATCGGCCAGTGCCGTTTCCGGCCCCACCTGCCAGACGCCCTGCCGGCTCAAAGTCTCCGTCATCCGCGCCAGCGCTGCCCCATGCCCCCGGACACCCAGCGCCGACTGCAGATCGCCAGCCGAAATATCGTGATGCCGCACCACCAGGGCCAGAATGTCGCCGAGCACCTTCTGCGCTACCGGCGTTTCACAATCGAGCGCCGCCAGTCCCTCAAAATGGTCCTCCACCAGCGCCGGATGATTGACCAGCGTCAGGATGATCGTCGCCTCGCGCGGGCTGGCGTCAGCCATCGCCCCTGTCCTGATCAGTCGGGAATTGCGCAAGGTGTCGGATACCACCAGCCGTGGCGTGCCGCCGCGCGGATAGCCATAGGCGCCGCTCTGCCCATAGGCCGGCTTGCCGCCGCGCCAGTTTTCGCGCCCACCACCTTGGCGCAGCGGCGCGAAGAATGCCTTCAACTTCTCGTCAAAAGCCTGCTGATAGTGAAAGCGTACCGTCGAATCCTGGATGGAATTGGCTCGCTCGCGCAGACGCGCCTGCAGCGCAGCCCGCTCCTCGGGCGCCTCGGGCACCAATCCGCCAGTCTCGAAACTCCAGATCATGTCTGAAAGGCTGCGGGCCTTCTCGATCACTTCGGCAAAGGCCGCCCTGCCCTGCGCCTTGATGAGGTCATCCGGATCCTGACCTTCCGGAAGAGTCGCGATCTTGACCGTCTTGCCGGGCTTCAAATGCGGAAGGATCAGGTCGGCCGCGCGCTCAGCGGCCTTGAGACCCGCTTTGTCACCGTCGAAACACAGGATCGGCGTGTCGGCCATCCGCCAGAGTAATTGCACATGCTCTTCGGTCAGCGCGGTGCCCAGCGGTGCCACCGTGCCTTCGAAGCCGGCCGCGACCGCCGCGATCACATCCAGATAGCCTTCCACGACGATGACGCTGGCTCCGTCACGCGCCGCAGTGCGCGCCGACTGCCCGTTGTAGAGCGTCTGCCGTTTGGAAAAGAGCTGCGTTTCTGGCGAGTTGAGATATTTGGCCGGCACATCCGGGCTCAGCGCCCGCCCACCAAAGGCAATTACTCGACCGCGGAAATCGGTGATGGGGAACATCACGCGATTACGGAACCGGTCATAGGTCAGCGGATCGTCGTCTCGGCTAGTCACCAGCCCTGTATCGATCATCGCCTGTGCCGACACCCCATTGGCCGCCAGGTGCTCCTTGAGCCCATTGCGGCTGTCGGGCGCAAAACCGATGCGGAACCGCGCCTGGCTCGTCGGCGACACGCCACGTTCGAACAAATATCCTCGGGCCCGCGCGCCGATATTATGGGCCAGCGCCGCCTCGAAATATTTCGTGGCCAGCTCCATGACATCGACCAGTGTCCGCTGCGCGGCCTCGCGCTTCTCCGTCCGCTCGTCGCGGGCCGGCATCGGCACACCGGCCATTCCGGCCAGCTTCTCGACGGCTTCGGGAAAGCTCATCCCGGCTTTCTCCGTCAAAAACCGGAAGTGGTCGCCGCTCGCACCGCAACCGAAGCAGTGATAGATCCCGCGGCGGTCATCGGCATGGAAGCTTGGGCTTTTTTCGGCATGAAACGGGCAGCATGCCCACATGTCACCCTTGCCCGGCTGGCTCTTGCGCTTGTCCCACAGGACGTGTTCGCCCACCACCTGCGTAATCGGCAGGCGCTGGCGGATCTCGTCCAGAAACGTATCGGTGAAGCGCATGTGTGTTATCTAGGCGCTCACAGCGCCCAAGTCACCAACAGAGAGTTTTCCACAGCCATGCCCAAAGCCAAGATGCCCGTTGCCGTCCTCCTCGCCCTCACGGTCGGTCCGGCGCTGGCCATCGGCATGACCCTTTGGCTGGTCAGCGACATGCTTCCGCCCTGCACCATTACCGAAGCCCAGCGCCTCACTGCGCCCGATGGCGAGTTTGACCTGGTCGCCTTCTCCCGCGCTTGTGGCGACACACCGCCCAATACGCAAGCAGTCCTCGTGCCGCCCGGCGAACTGGTGCCCTTCGATGCCGCCAGCTTCGTTTCTGTGGCCGCCGATGTCGACCTGGCCCCACGTTGGACCGCCCAAGGCACTATCGAGATCACACTGCCCGAAACGGGCGAGGTCCTCAGAAGCGACCCCGCAGTGGCGGGAATTGATGTGACCTACCGCTGACCGCGCCTTGACGCTCTGCGCCTGACCATTGGCTGAACGCGTCTTCCGGGTCGAAAATGTTCAAAAATGCGAGAGGTCACCGCCGCGGCGCCCGATTTTTGTGAGCCCCGCCACGCAAGGCCCCGTTTACGGTCCTTTTATTAATTTCTATTTCAGAACTTAGTACTAGTACGGGGTAGAATCGTAAACGTTTCAGGTTGGGCGCGCTTGAAATACCTCTGTTTTATGCAAGAAATTGCACGCCGCTTCCATGCGAGCGTCTCAGGAAACATTGCCGTCACCTTCGGGCTGTTGCTCCCGCTGCTTCTGGTCGGCGGCGGGGTGAGCGTCGACTACCTGAGAGCCTATGGCGCCTATTCCGAAATGCAGGCTGAGCTCGATCTGGCTCTCATTGCCGCCATCAAGCAGATCGACAATCTCGATTCTGACGCCATCGAGGAGGTCATCCACGATTGGTTCAGCGCCCAGACGCGGCTCGACTCCTTCTCGCTCGAAGATATCGTGGTCAGCACTGAGGGCTCTACCATCAGCGCCACGGCCACCGCTCAGGTCCCCACCACGCTAATGCAGATCGCCGGCATTCTCTCGGTCCCGGTCGCCGTGAAGAGCGCCGTTGCCGGGCCAGCGACGTCCTATCTGAATGTCTATCTGGTCCTCGACAAATCCGCCTCAATGCTGCTGGCGTCCACGCCCGCCCACCAGTCACACATGACTTCGGCTCTGGGCTGCGCCTTTGCATGCCATGAGCCGCACTCCGTTTGGGTCAACGGCTCCCACTACGACACCTATTATCACTACAGTTCCAGCAACAATGTCGAACTGCGTACCGACGTCATGCTCGACGCTGTCGAACAGGTTCTGAGCACAGTAGAAGGGATCGACCCCTCGGGGTCGCGCATTCGCGTGGGCCTCTACCGCCTGGCAGCGACCACGGCCCGAGCGCTTTCGCCCACGTTCGATATGGATGCCGTCCGTGCCGCCCTGCAGAACCCTTCCAAATATCTGACCAGCGCCACCTCCACTGACGGGACATTCTTCGACGTCTCGCTCAACGCCTTGACGCCCATGGTCGGCACTGCAGGCGACGGCAAAACCGCAAATAGTCCGCTTAAACTGGTGATGATGGTGACAGACGGCGTGCAGTCCCGCCGTTCCTGGGTGATCAATTGGTGGGAAAGAGGCAAGGTCGGCCCCCTCAATCCGGAATGGTGCGACAATATCAAGTCCAACGGCGCCACCTTCGCGACCGTTTACACCACCTATCTGCCCATCCCGTGGGACTGGGGGTACAATGCCACGCTGGGCCAGACCATGGCGAGCGGCGTTTGGTCAACGACCTGGGGTGGCGAAATGCGGGCGGGCGTCTCCAGCAGCACCTCGCGTCACGACTATCTGCCGATCGCGCTGGAGGACTGCGCCACCTCCTCCCAATATTTCATGCAGGCAACCGACGTCAGCGAGATCAGTGACAGCCTGACCACGCTGTTCAACCGCTATCTGTCCAGCGTGAGGTTGACCCAATGATTTGGCTGGCCCGGAAATGGCGCCGTCTGCGGCGCAATCAGCGCGGTGCAACCGTCGTGGAGTTCGCGCTGCTGGTCGGCCCCTTCCTTTTCCTGCTGCTGGGGACGATGGAAGTCAGCATGCAGTACTTCGTCGCGACGGCCATGGACTATTCGGTCCAGCGCACGGCGCGCCTGGTCCGCACCGGCCAGGCCCAGACGCAGGGGATGAGCGCCGAGGACCTGCGCGAAGCCATGTGCGACAATATCTTCGACCTGTTCGATTGCATGGACAATAGCCACATCGACGTGGTCGAACTCGACAGCCTTGCGGCCACCACCTACAGCCTGCCCGTCAACGCCAATGGTGATTTCACCGGGGTCCAGATCTACGAGGCCGGGGTTGGCGGCTCCTATATCATTGTCCGCGGCTTCTTCCAGTTCTCACCATTATTCGACGTCTTCGGCGCCCTGACGCCCCGCCTGACCAATGGCAACCGCGTTGTTGTCGCCAGCGCCCTGTTCCGCAATGAACCGTTCTAGCTGCCATCGTATCATCGGTGACGAGCGCGGGGTCGCCGCGATCGAATTCGCCCTCATCGTGCCGATCGTGCTCGTGATGTTGATCGGCATGGTCTATGTCAACGAGGCGCTGACCGTTCACCGCAAGCTGCGGCAGGTAACCGCCACACTCACCGACCTTGTCGCGCAGCAGGACGAGATCACCCAACAGGCCGTGACGCTCACTATGGCCGGATCGGCCTCGCTTCTGGCCCCATACGACACGACGAGCCTCAAGCTGGTGTTGACCGTCATTTCGAACAATGGCGGCACCCAGACGGTCGCCTGGTCAAGGGCCTATCAGACCACCCCGGAATCGACTGGAAATCCTCCGGCCTTTCCCGTGCCCGCAAGCCTGGCCCTGGATGGCGTGCAGACGGTCGCAGTGCGAGCGGATTTCACCTATGAATCCATTTTCTCCGCCTTGGCCAGCGCTTTCGGCGCCGGTCAAGGCCTCGTCATGCAGGACACCATGTATGAGCGTCCCCGCACCAGCGACACAATTGAACTGAAATAGCCGCCGGGGCTTACCCGGCCTTGCTTGCCTGGTAGAGCCGCCACGCCCAGCCGAACAACCCGATGGCGAAGACGATCAGCAAAATGCCGCCGATGACGACGCCCACCGCTGCCGAAAACACCGGGAAAAACAGCAGCAGCAGTCCGAGCAGCACGTAGGACAGCCCCGAGAGGACGACCGGCCAGATCCGGGCATAACTCTCGCGCTCCCGGACCACCACCACGATCTGCATCGCGCCCACGAACAAGGCCGCAAGGCCGACCAGCGTCACAATGAACGTCACGGTGAAAATGGTCGCCAGCAACGGGCTGACCAGAATGACAATGCCAAGCAGCAATGAGGCGGCGTTTGCGATCACGTCGAACCAGTAATTGCCCGACTTTCCGCCCCCGAAGGTGAGGCTCCACAAGCCCAGCACCCCGTCGATCAGCAAGAGCGCTCCACCAAACAGCACCAGCACGGTCAATGCCTCAGTGGGCCAGACCACCGCATAGATGCCACCCACCAGCATCAGCAAACCGCGCAAGGCCGTGGCCAAGGCAAACCGCTTCCTGGTCTCCGACGAAATAGACATTACACCCTCCTTGCGGCATGCCGCTTGCCCAATCTGTAACCAGACTAACCCGGCGCGCAGAGTCGCCCAAGAGCACACCGTCCAATGCCAATCGGTAACCAGCCGTTAACCACCCGCGTAGCGGGTCCTAATCCTTAGCCACCCTTTAGCGGAATCCGGTCTATGACGGCATCTTCCAGAGTCGGAATCGGCTCGCTCGGTGACCAGGCATGATCGACAACGCGACACTATTGATTGGTATTGCCTTTTCCAGTGCCTCTCTCACCGTGGCATTGCTCATCGGCTGGCTCAACGCGCGCCACGAAAAATACCTTGTCCATGGCGGCTTCGGCGTCGCCTCTGTTGCTGCGGGCGCGAGCATCCTAGGACTGCGCGAAGGCAGCTATGATCTCTTCCATACGCTCCTGCCCTATACCCTGGTCGTGGTCGGGCTGTCGCTGATCTACTCCGGCTCTCGCGTCTTCCGTGACTCCAATGCAAGCTTGCTCCCCGCCATTGCCGTGGTGGCGATCGCCCTTCCGGTACAGGCCGTTCCCTTCCTCATGGGCTATTCGGGCATTGGGGCCATCGTCCTCAACATCGCGGCGGGCGTCTTCATGTTGCTTTGTGCTCGCGAATACTGGCTCATCCGGCGGGAAGCATGGGTGGCCCTGGTCGCCAACAGCACGCTTTATGTGGTGGTGGCGCTGTCCTTCTTCGCCTGTGCGGTGATGCTGGTCCTGGACGGCAATTGGGTGCTCACGGCGCCCGCCGACAACTGGGCCGAGGATCTGAATTCCATTCTGAGCCTCACCGGCCTCACCGGCATCGGCGCCATCACCCTTACGCTGCACCACGCCCGCGCCGCCCGGCGCCACCGTTTGGAAGCCAATACCGACGCCCTGACCGGCGTCCTCAACCGCCGTGCCCTGTTCCAGCGCTTCGCAGAAAGCGACAGCGTGACCGGATTGGCCGTGATCATGTTCGATCTGGATCACTTCAAGCAGATCAACGACCGGATGGGCCACGCCCATGGCGATTTCGTACTCACCCGCTTTGCCGATATCCTGCGGCAGGAACTGCGGCACAGCGATGCCATTGCCCGCCTGGGCGGGGAGGAATTCTGCGCCATCCTCCCCGGACGGGATCGGGATGCGGCCCGGCAGGTTGCCGAACACATCCGCAAGGCCTTCGCCGACCTTGCCCTGGCCATCGACGATGAGGGCAAGACCACCGCAACAGTCAGCGCCGGCATGGCGACAGCAGGTGTCAACGAGACCTTCTCATCGGTCCTCAGCCGCGCCGATTCTGCCCTCTACAAGGCCAAGCAGGCCGGCCGCAACCAAGTCCACGTCGCCCCGTTCCGCCTCGTGGCATGACGGACGGCGACCTTTCGGGAAGCAAAAGGTCGCCATCCGTCCTGGTCATCAAGCGCTCAGTGCCGCCCGAACCTGGCCACTGGCCTTGCCGAAATCGATTCGCCCCGGGTAGTCGGCCTTGAGCTGCGCAATCACCTTGCCCATGTCCTTGGGCCCCTCCGCGCCGGTCGCAGCAATGGCTGCGGTAATGGCGGCAGCAACCTCTTCATCGCTCAGCGACTTAGGAAGGAACTCATTGAGAATGTCGATCTCTTCCTTTTCTACCGTGGCCAGATCGGCCCGCCCGGCCTGGGCGTAGATCGCAAAGCTCTCCTCGCGCTGCTTCACCATCTTCTGGATCATCGCCAGGATTTCGTCATTGGTGGCCGGCCCCTTGCCCTCACCGCGATTGGCGATGTCGCGGTCCTTGATCGCCGAATTGATCGACCGCAGCGTCGCCGTGCGGCGCTGGTCCCGGGCCTTGAGCGCCTGTTTGAGCCCTTCGCTGATGTCTTCGCGCATGTGATCTCTGGCTCCTTGCCATGCATTTTCCTGCCCCCATATAGGCAACAAACGCGGCTCCCGCCACTTGCGCTGATTGGCCATGCCTTCTATGAGGAGGCCTCAACCGACATCATCGCTTTGGCAACTGGCAGGCCTTCGGCCGCCGCTCGTGCCGCGCGACCACACGATAACCGAGCTTGGAGTTCCAACGTGACCGGCTGGCAGCAAAAACCCGCGACCGCAGTTCTGATCCTGGCCGATGGCACGCGCCTTGAAGGCCACGGCATCGGGGCGGTGGGTCACGCCGCTGGCGAGGTGTGCTTCAACACCGCCATGACCGGCTACCAGGAAGTGCTGACCGACCCCTCCTATGCCGGGCAGATCATCACCTTCACCTTCCCCCATATCGGCAATGTCGGCACGAATGACGAAGACATCGAAACGGTGAACATGGCGGCCCTGTCGGGCGTGCGTGGCGTCGTGCTCAAGGCCGACATCACCAACCCCTCAAACTACCGCGCTGCTGAAAAGCTCGACGCCTGGCTCAAGAAGCGCAACATCATCGGCATTGCCGGCATCGACACGCGCGCCCTCACGGCCCTGATCCGCGAAAAGGGCATGCCCAATGGCGTCATCGCTCATGAGCCGACCGGCCAGTTTGACGAAGGCTCGATCAAGGCCGAACTGGACGCCTTCCCCGGCCTTGAAGGTCTCGACCTCGCCAAGGAAGTGACCACCGCCCAGACCTATCACTGGGACCAGACCGGCTGGCAGTGGAACAAGGGCTACGGCACCGTCGAGAATCCCGAATTCCATGTCGTCGCCATCGACTACGGCGCCAAGCGCAACATCCTGCGTTGCCTGGCCGACCAGGGCGCCAAGGTGACCGTCGTCCCGGCCACCGCCACGGCGGCCGACGTCATGGCACACAACCCTGATGCCGTGTTCCTCTCCAACGGTCCCGGCGACCCGGCCGAGACCGGAAAATATGCTGTGCCAACCATTCAGAAGCTGATGGAAACCGGCAAGCCAATGTTCGGCATCTGCCTCGGCCACCAGCTCATGGGCCTGGCCCTGGGTGGCAAGACCTCCAAGATGCATCAGGGCCATCACGGCGCCAACCACCCGGTCAAGGATCTGACCACCGGCAAGGTCGAGATCACCTCGATGAACCACGGTTTTGCCGTGGACGCCGAAAGCCTGCCCGCTGGCGTCACCCAGACCCATATTTCCCTGTTCGACGGCTCCAATGCCGGCCTGGCCGTCAATGGCAAGCCGATCTTCTCGGTGCAGTACCATCCCGAAGCCAGCCCCGGCCCCAAGGACAGCCACTATCTGTTCACGCGCTTCCTCAATCAGGTGCGCAAGCAGAAGGGCCTGCCCGAAAAGCCGGAATATGTTGCGCCGGGCGAGGCCGCCTGATCCCTTCGGGCGCCCCGTCTCATTGCGCGGCACAGCCATGAACAGGCAGATTATCGATGGCATCCGGGGCGGCGCGATCGTCGCCCTGTCTGCTTGCCCCTTTGCCGTCTTGTTCGGGGCTGTCGCCGTGGACAACGGCCTCACCGTGTTTGATGCCGCCTTGATGAGCGCCACCATCTATGCCGGCGCCAGCCAGCTGGTGGGCATCGAACTGTTCGGCCAACACGTGGCCCCGTGGCTCATCGTGCTCTCGATTTTCGCGGTGAACTTCCGGCACATTCTTTATTCTGCCGCCATCGCCCGCCATATCCGCACCTACAGCCTCGTGCAGAAGGCAGTGGCGTTCTTCTTCCTCATCGATCCGCAATTTGCCGAAGCGATCCGGCGCGGCGAATCGGGCCGGCCGCTAAGCTTCGTCTGGTACATGGCCTTTGCCGGCGCCATCTATGTGCCCTGGCTCGTCTTCTCGATCTTGGGCGCATGGTTCGGTTCGATGATTGGCGACCCGAAGACATGGGCGCTGGATGTCCTGCTGCCGATCTATTTTCTGGGCCTTGTCCTCGGCTTCCGGCGCAAGCCCGGCTTCTATCCCGTTGTCGCAGCCAGCATGGCCGCATCGGTCGCAGGCTATTATCTGGTCGGGTCCCCCTGGCACGTCAGCATCGGCGCCATCTGTGGTGTGGCTGTGGCCGCCCTTCTACCGCTTCCCACTGTGCCTGACGGGACGACCGAAGAGGCCCCCTCGTGACGCAAGACCTCTCCACGATCTGGCTGATCCTTGCCGCCGCTTTGGCCACCTATGCGACGCGGATTGGAGGCTATGTCCTCATCACCCGCATGCGGACCTTGCCGCCACGTCTTGAACAGGCGCTCAACGCTGTGCCGGCAGCCGTGCTGACCACCCTATGGGCACCCACCTTCTTCACCAGCGGCTGGGATGTCCGGGTCGCCTTGATCGTCGCCGCCTTGGTCAGCCTGCGCTATCCGGTACTGGTCATGCTGGCCGCCGGCTGGGCCGCAGCCATGGCATCACGACACCTCGTGGGTCTGTAGTCACCGGTAAATGCGGGTTCAGCCCCAGTGTTCCAGCACGGGCCCTGCCGCCCCACCGACCGGGTCGGTTAGGGGCAGCGGTACCTGAGCGATCCGCTTGTCCGCCTCGGGCCGTTCGCCCGCCTCGCCCCGCAGCAGATCGGCGCTGCAACCGGGCGGATATGCACCCACGACCAGAAAGTCACCACTGGCCTCGAGCCTCTTGTGTCCGGTCCCCGCCGGCAACACGATGACATCGCCTGCCACGACCTCGAAGACCCGGCCGCTCTCACCACCCAGCATCAATCGCGCCTTCCCCTGAGCGATGCCCAGGCACTCATGTGTGGTGGAGTGGTAGTGGTGAAAATCATAAACGCCCCAGCGCCAGGCACTTGGCCAGCCATTGGCGTCAAATAGTGCCTCCATGGCCTCGGCGGAAGGTTCCCGAACGGCACCCTTGCAGATCACCGTGGGGAGAGTTGTGTTCGGGACGCCACCGCCATCGGCAAAGTGTTCCAGCGCAACCGAACCGACATTCACACGCATGGAGTCCTCCTTCAACCGTGACTTGGGAGCAACGTCGAGCGAACCCCTGCGTTCCCCGCCGCCCAGGATACCAAACAATGCTACTCTGACGCCTGCTAGTCCGGCTGGACCGGCACCGCGCGAACCACCTGAAGATCGGTCAGGCCGCAAACCTCGTGGCCGCGGTCCCGTGCCATGATTCCGAAGGCCTCGGCGCCCAGATGCAGCTTGTAGGGGGTTTCTCCAAACCGTACCCCCGCCTCCACCACCGGTCGCGCGATCAGCACGAAGCATTCGCCCACGCCATCAAGCGGCAGCAACTCGAAGGTCTTCTGGTCGGTGAGATAGGTCCGAAAACCCGGGTCGCGCCGTACCCGGCCACTCCGGCCACCATCCTTGTAGAGCACCTTAAACGGCGCCCCCTTCTCATACCGGAACAATTGGCTGTCGGCGGGCCTGCCCGCTTCGTCCACGACATTGGCGGCCACCACCGGTCGCCCTGCGCCTAGCATCCGCTGGATCGCGTCAACCGGCATTGACCGCACGGAGCCGTCCACCAGAAGAATGTGTTCCGCCCCAGTCACTAGGTCATCCAGTATCGCATTGTCTCGAGCAGCGCTGCTGCATTTGGGGTGCTCGCCAATGCTGGCCTCAATACCGGCTGCCGCCAGCACCGCGTCAATCACGTCCCTGTTTAGTCCCACCGGCCCGTGGATCGTCACTGTCAGCCGATCTCGAGGATAGTCCAGCGCGGCCAGGGCCTGCGCCAGCTCACTCGTCAGGCCAGTTTTCCCAACCCGCACCGCCACCTGGACATGCGGTCGATCCGATGTCGGCGCGACATTCTGGTCCGTATAGAAATAGAGTGGATCGGGTATGACCACGCCGGCAAGCGATGGATGACGCAGCCGCCGCCAGGCCCATTTTGCAGTGGTCGGCAATTGGATCAACGGCAGGAACCGGTTGCCACGCTTGTGCCAGGGCACCCATGTCGTCATCCACACATGTGACACCAGCGTACCACCTGCAGCAGCTATCACGGTCCCAACCGGTTCGAGCATGGCCGTCGCCTCGGCGTCGGTCTGCGTCTTCCGCCCGTCCGCCAGCAAGGGCGACCAGACATTTGGGGACAATAGGGTCGGTCGCTCATTCCGCGGCAGGCGCAGCACCGAAGAGGTCACCATGGACGGCCCGGTGGAATAGAAAGTCTCCTGATCCGACAAGCTCGGCAGGCGCGCAATGATCTCCCTCCACAGCCGATGCCCCGCCACGGAACCCATGAACGCATTGGTTAGAAGGAAAGGCACGCCTTGGTGATGGCGGTCCGGGAATATGTGCTCGAGCGGCTCAATGCCGACAAAGCATTCGTGCTCCAGCAATCCGTCGATGGCCTGATAGGGCTCCACGTCAAGATCGGCATAGACCCCGCCCAGCGCGCCCAGCACCAGATAGCGGAAGGCATCCGCCCGCTGAATCATCTTGGGATAGGCGTCATACGTGTCCTGAAAATCGGGATAGGTCGCGGCGACGAAGTCCCGCATGCTCTCGTCGGTCCACAGGCGGACATCCCAATCCGGATGCAGGCGCCGCCAGGCATCGTAATAGGCCTGCATCTGGCGCGGAAGGTCCTGGGACTTCCAGGTGAAGTGAAGAATTTTCGGGATCATGAACCGGCCGGCTGAGTGTGATCCCCCGGTTTAGCCAAGCTGCCGCCGGCCCGCTACCCTTCATTCTCGCCCGTGCCCGAGGTTACACATTCCCCGAGAACGTATCGCAGTCTCCCGGATTGCCGGAACGATAGCCGCGTTCGAACCAGGTCTGGCGCTGCGCCGATGTGCCGTGATTGAACGTCTTGGGCACGGCGAAGCCCTGCATCCGCTTCTGCAGCGTGTCGTCGCCGATCTGGTTGGCCGCGTTCAGAGCCTCCTCCACATCCCCGCGCTCCAGCAGGTTTTGCTGGCCCGCATAATTGGCCCACACCCCGGCATAGCAGTCGGCTTGCAATTCCACCCGCACCGACCAGGCATTGGCCTCTTCCTGGCTCATGGATTGCCGCGCGCGATTGAACTCAGGCAGCACCCCGGTCAGGTTCTGGATGTGGTGGCCGACCTCATGGGCCAGCACATAGGCCTGTGCAAAATCGCCCGGCGCACCGAACTGTCGATGCAACTGGTCATAGAAGGACAGGTCGATATAGACCTTGGAATCCCCCGGACAATAGAATGGTCCCACCGAGGAATCGGCGGCCCCGCAGGCCGTATTCACCGCGTCAGTGAACAAAACCACGGTGGGCTCGGGATAGTTCTCACCAATGGCAGCGAATTGCGCGTTCCAGAGGTCCTCGGTTTCCTTGACCACCACACCGACAAAATCGGCCAGTTCGTCCTGCCCTTGCGCAGGCAGTTGGGTGGATGAGGCACTTGAGGAGGGGCCCGTGCCCGAGCCGCCCGTCAGCATGTCCAGCGGGTTCTGCCCGGTAGCGAACCAGATGATACCCAGCACCACGACAATACCGATCAGGCTGGAAATGCCACCGCGCGAACCCCGTCCGCCCGTCGGGATGCGAATACCGCCGCGACCCAGGCCACCGAGCCCGCCAAGTCCGCCCATCCGGCCGCCACGCTGCCCCCGACGATCTTCGATATTGGAGCTGCGCTCCCGCCCCTGCCACTTCATGCCCGACGCCTTTCAGAATTGCCGATGGACGCTAGCAGTAAGTGAGGTGTTGCGGAACAGGTTCCCTCAGTGCCCACGAGGGTGGAGTGACGCTGCAGAAGTGCGGGTTGCTACCCTGCCACCGCTTTGACCGTCGCTCTTGCCCCGTGGTCGAACAGGCTTTCGAGATGCGAGACTACCGCCGCACGAAACGCCGCATTGCCCGCAAGGTCAGACCCAAAGACCTCGTTCAACCCCACCAGCCCGTCAAACAGCGCCTCCGGATCGTCCCCGGCATCGGCGGCAATGGCGTGCATCTTGAGCGCCAGCGGATCGCGCACATCGATCTCGCTACCGTCTTCGGCAACACCGGTCACGTAGCGCATCCACGCCGCCACCCCCAGCGCCAACCGTTCGATCCTCTGCCCGGCCTTCAGCCGATCGCGGATCGTCCCGAGCAAGCGCTGCGGCAGCTTCTGCGATCCATCCATGGCAATCTGCCAGGTCCGGTGCTTGAGCGCCGGATTGCGGAACCGCTCCAGCAACTGGTCTCGATAGGCGCCCAGGTCCACGCCCGGCATGTCCAGCGTCGGCATGGCCTCCTCGGTCATCAGTCCATGGACCAGCTTCACATAGGCTGCGTCACCCATCACCTCGGCGATATATTCGTAGCCGCCCAGATAGCCCGCATAGGCCATGGTCGAGTGGCTGCCATTGAGCATGCGCAGCTTCATATGCTCGAACGGCTCGACATCCTTGACGAGCTGCGCGCCGACCGTTTCAAACGCCGGACGGCCGGACGGAAAATGATCCTCGATCACCCATTGGGTGAAGGGTTCGGTCATGATCGGCCAGGCGTCTTCCGCACCAATCAACCCGGCGACTTCGTCCCGGTCCGCATCGGTCGTCGAAGGCACGATCCGGTCCACCATGGTCGAGGGGAACGCTACCGACTTCACCCATTCGCCCAGCTCGCCATCCCGCAGCGCCGCAAATTTGGTGACAATACGCTTGGCCGTTTCGCCATTACTCGGCAGGTTGTCGCAGCTCATCACCGTGAACGGCGCCACGCCCGCCGCCTTGCGCCGTGCCAGGGCTTCCACCAGCATGCCCGGCGCTGATTTTGGCTGCGTCGGGTTTGCCAGATCATGAACAATGTCGGGGTGCTTCTGGTCCAGCTCCCCGGTCGCCGGATCGTGGCAATAGCCCTTTTCCGTCACCGTCAGCGAGAGGATGCGAATGGCCGGATCAGCCATCAGCGCCAGCAGTGCCTCGCGCTCTGTATTGGCGTCCATAACCCTGAGAATCGAACCGATCACGCGCGGATGGGTGCCTTCTGCGTCGCGCACGGCGATGGTGTAGAGCCCGTCCTGCGGCTCCAGCGCCTCCTTGGTGTCAGGCCGCCTCAGGCTAGCCCCGACAATACCCCAGCTCGGGTCCTTTCCCAGCAGATCGTCGACATAGACGGCCATATGCGCCCGGTGAAATGCGCCAATGCCCAGATGCACGATACCCGGCGTCACCTTGGTGCGGTCATATCCGGGCACATTCGTCCCGCCGGCAAGTTTGGCAAGGCTGGCGGAATTGAGGCGCGGTCTGGACACGGGGTATCTCCTCGGGACATGCGGCTCCCATCTTGTATGGAAGTTCGACGCAAGATAGAGCCTCTTTAGTGGCAAGCCCTTGCCGGAGCAAGCCCGCACCGGCATAACCCGGTTGAAGTTCAGGAGGAAATTCGTGACCAAGCGCATCGTCTCAATCGGGGAATGCATGATCGAGATGAGCGGCGGAGTGGACCGCACCTATCGTCTCGGCTACGCGGGGGACACGCTCAACACCGCCTGGTATCTGCGCGCCCTGCTCGGCAAGGATTGGTCGGTCGACTATGCCACCGCGCTTGGCGAAGATCGCTATTCCAACGACATCCGTACCTTCCTCGATGACAATGGCATCGGCACCGGCCACATCCAGACCATTCAAAATCGCCGCCCCGGCCTCTATCTGATCCACCAGGAGAAGGGTGACCGGCACTTCACCTATTGGCGCGATACCTCCGCCGCCAAGCTCCTGGCTGACGACAAGCCCGCCCTCGCCGAGGCCGTCGAGGGCGCCGAACTCGTCTATTTTTCTGGCATTACCCTCGCCATTCTCGCCCCGCGTGCCCGCGGCCGCCTGCTCGGCGCCATCGTCAAGGCCCGCGACAATGGCGCCAAAATCGCCTTCGACACCAATCTGCGTCCGGCTCTGTGGTCCTCTCCGCGCGTCATGGCCGGCGTGCTGACCGCCGCCGCCAGCCTCTGTGACATCGTCCTGCCCACCCACACCGATGAGGCCCCGCTATTCGGCGACAAGACCATCAATGACACCGCCGACCGCTATCTCGAGCTGGGTGTTGAGGAGGTGGTGGTCAAGGACGGCGCCAAGGAAGCGCTGATCGCCACCGCCAGCGAGCGGGTCTGCATTGCCCCCCCGCCTGTTGCCAATGTGGTCGATGCCACCGGCGCTGGCGACAGCTTCAATGGCGCCTATCTCTCGGCCCGTCTCAACGGCAAATCCCTGCGCGAAGCCGCCGAAGCCGCCCACCGCACTGCCGGCATCGTCATCGGCCACAAGGGTGCACTGGTGGATCCCAAGCTGGTGCGGTAAAGCACCCGCGCCATCTGTCCTCCCCCGCGAGCGGGGCTTCGAGGCGTCCCAAGGGGCAAATCGCTCCGGGGGAGCGATTTGAGACAAGAAGGCCATGAGGGCTAGGCCCGAATGGCAGGGACCGCCGTAAGGCGGTGGAGGGGGGGCCGCCCGCACGATGCCCGCCACGACCATCGCAGGTCGTCGCTCCACGTCCTCTGCAGAAAACCTCAGAACACGAATACCCTCTCGCTCGAGCCATTCAGTTCGGCGCGTGTCATACTCCGACTGCTCCGCATGCACAGGCCCGTCGATCTCAACGCAAAGCTTTGCCTTGGCGCAATAGAAGTCGAGAACAAATGGCCCGATCGGATGCTGTCGGCGAAAGTGCAACTTGAGCTGATCCCGCCGCAGCAGTGCCCATAGCGTCCGCTTCGGGGATTGTCATCGAACGCCGCAGAGACTTGGCGTGCTGCCGAATAAAGTCCGGTGCCCTCAACCATGCCTCCCGCCATTGCGCCCCCTCCGCCAGGCTAAGCGTTGTCCCCCTCCCCCGCAAGCTTGGGAGGAATACCGAGACACCACCGTCATCCAACTGTCATAAATTGACCAATCGGTAAAAACTTCATAGCGTCTCGCCTCAGCCGTCATCCGCCCGTCATTTGAAGCGGGCATGGAACGGTCTGCTCCCCTCAGTCGGGAAGCGCCAAGAACCGGTCGAAAACCGGCAGCCGGGAGTACGCCCCCGGCAAAGCGGCACCTCATTGGAGACGATCAGATGAACTTCTTCCCAGCCATTTCCCGGCGCAGCTTCCTGGCCGGGTCCGCCAGCGTTGGCGCCATGGTCGCCATGCACCCCTTTGCAGTCATGGCCCAGGCCAACCAGGCCCACCTGCGCATCATCGAGACGACCGATATTCACGTCGCCATCCTGCCCTATGACTACTATGCCGACGCCCCCAACGACACGATGGGTCTGGCGCGCACCGCTGCCATCATTGAAGACATTCGCGCCGAGGCCGGCAATGCCGTGCTGTTCGACAATGGCGACCTGATCCAGGGCAACCCGATGGGCGACTACATGGCCTATGAAAAGGGTCTCAACCAGGGTGACATCCACCCCGCCGTCGCCGCGCTCAACACCCTTGGCTACGACGCCGCCACCCTGGGCAATCACGAGTTCAACTATGGGCTCGAATTCCTCGATCGCGCCCTGGAAGGTGCCAATTTCCCGCTGGTGTCGGCCAATCTGGTACGCGGCACCGAACTGGGTGAAGACCCCACCAATGACGAGACCTATCTCGAGCCCTATCGAATCTTCGAGAAGGAACTGACCGACGGTTCGGGCGCCACCCACACCATCAAGATCGGCGTCATCGGCTTCCTGCCGCCCCAGATCATGACCTGGGATGCCACCCACCTCACCGGCAAGGTCGTGGTGCGCGACATCGTCGAGGCGGCCCAGGCCTGGGTTCCGAAAATCCGTGAGGAAGGCGCCGATATCGTCGTCGCCCTCTCCCACTCCGGCATTACCGGCGGCGAACACGTCCCTGGCATGGAAAACGCTTCGCTCCAGCTCGCCGCAGTCGAAGGCATCGACGTGGTCCTCACCGGCCACCACCATCTGGTCTTCCCGGGCCCAGCCTATGAAGGCATCGAGGGCGTTGACACTGCTGCAGGCACGCTCAACGGCAAGCCGGCCGTCATGCCGGGTTTCTGGGGCTCGCATATGGGTCTGGTAGATCTGCTGCTCGAAGTCGATGCCGATGGCAAGTGGAGCGTCGTGTCCCACACCTCCGAAGCCCGCCCCATCGTCGAGCGCATCGACAACAAAAATGTCCCCACCGTTGAATCAGTGCCGGAAGTCGAGGCTTCCGTTGCCGACGAACACCAGGAGACCCTCGACTATATCCGCCGCCCGGTGGGCGAGACCGCGGCACCGCTGCACTCCTATTTTGCACTCGTGGCCGATGATCCGTCCGTGCAGATCGTTTCTCAGGCCCAATCCTGGTACATCGCGCAGATGATGAAGGGCACCGAGTGGGAAAGCCTGCCGATCCTTTCGGCGGCTGCACCCTTCAAGGCCGGCGGTCGTGGCGGTCCGGAATATTACACCGACGTCCCCGTCGGCCCAGTCGCCATCAAGAACGTGGCCGACCTTTACCTCTACCCCAACACCATCCAGGCACTGGTCGTCACCGGCGCCGATGTCAAGAACTGGCTCGAACGCTCGGCCGGTATCTTCAACCAGGTCGAGGCCGGCGCCACCGATGCCGAACTCATCAACCCGGACTTCCCGTCCTACAATTTCGACGTCATCGACGGGGTCACCTACAAGATCGACCTCACCCAGCCCTCGAAATACTCTTCCGACGGCAAGGAAGTCCTCAACCCGGACGCCAACCGCATCGTCGACCTGATGTTCGACGGCGCCCCGATCGATCCGGAAGCCAAGTTCGTCATCGCCTCGAACAATTATCGCGCTGGCGGCGGCGGTTCCTTCCCGGGCACCGGCGCGGAGAACATCATCTTCATCGGCCCCGATACCAATCGCGACATCATCGTCCGCTTCATCATCGAAAACGGCACCATCAATCCCAAGGCCGACAGCAATTGGTCCCTCGCCCCGATCGGCGACACCACCGTGCTCTTTGCCACCGGCCCCAAAGCCGCCGACAAGGTGGCCGACGTGACCGCCGTCAGCATCGAGGCCACCGGCGAAACCAATGCCGACGGTTTCGGTATCTACCGCATCACGCTGTAGTCGCTCGGACTTTGCAATCCTTTGGGGGAGCCGCTAAGGCTCCCCCATTCATTTCAGGGAAGGCTCCATGCTGCGCACGATCATCGTTCTGGCCCTCGCCCTCCTCGCCCGACCCGCCATCGCCGAAGTGCCGCTTGCTGGCACCTTCACCGCCAGCGCCGCCTGCCCGGCCTATCAATCGATCAGCCGCCAGACCAATCCCGGTGATATCAAACTGGTGCCCGGCACCAATTATGAGCTTGTTGCTGCCAACAAGAACCCGCCAACCCACCTCTCCATCGTCGTCCCGGATGCTGAACCCAGGCGTCGCTGGGTCGAGCTGGACTGCGGCGCGACAAATGCGGACTTGCCGGCCACGTCTTCAGAGCAATCGGCGTCACAGTCTTACCGCGGCACCCAGTATGTGCTGGCCATCAATTGGCAACCCGCCTTTTGTGAAACGGTGTCCCATGTCCGGGAATGCCGCAACCAACAGCCGAACAGCTTCGAAGCCAGCCACTTCACCCTGCACGGCCTCTGGCCCCAGCCCCGCAGCAACGAATATTGCGGCGTCTCGCAAAGGGACATCTGGGCCAGTCGCGACGGCCGCTGGCGGGACCTGCCCGCGCTTGATCTCACCATTGCGCAACGCCGCGACCTCGACGAGGTCATGCCCGGCAGCCAGTCCGGTCTCGACCGCCACGAATGGGTCAAGCATGGCACCTGCTATGGCACCGGCCAGCGTGACTATTTCGCGGACTCGCTCGATCTCATGTTGGCGATCAACACCTCCGAAGTCGTTGAACTCTTTGCAGGCAATATCGGCAAGCGCATCACCTTGGCGCAGATTCGAAACGCTTTCGATCGGGCCTTTGGACCTGGTGCTGGAGACCGCGTGGCGGTGAGCTGCGCACCAGACGGCAACCGTATCTTGATCACAGAACTGCAGATCAATCTCACCGGAGAAATCACTGGCCCCGACGATCTGGGCCCGCTCATGCTGGCCGCGGAGCCGGCTGAAAGCGACTGCCGGTCCGGACAGGTCGATGCGGTCGGATTGCGTTGAGGATCAGGCGTATCTGTCAACGAGAGCCGGCGGCTCGGCCAAGGCCGCAACAGCCACTTGGCGCCCGGAGAGACTGCCGCCAAAGTCCACGGCCGGTTCAAACGGCTCGGCCACTTTCGATGGATCCTCGCCACGTTTCGCCGCGCTGACCTCGTCGCAATTGTGACAAGCATATCCGTTGATCATGACGGGCCTGGGATAGTCTCCACCAATCTGCATCGGGACCTCCAATCATTCGCGAGGCTATTCGACGATCGGCAACATCTGGTTACCCAGGTCCATGCGGCATGGTGAACAAAGCCTTGCCGGACTAGCTACCCCGCTCCATCCCATCCAGCCGGTCCCGAAGCGCCATCAGTTCGCGGCGCAGAGCATCGACTCCCTCGAGCGTCAGCCCGCTTCCCTGCACCACTGCAAGCGGAATGCTCTGCGCCTTGGCCTTGAGCGCCCTACCCTCGCCGGTCAGTCGAATGCGCACCTGACGTTCATCGTCCTCGTCACGCCGGCGCTCGACAAGGCCCCTTGCCTCCAAGCGCTTGATCAGCGGCGTGATCGTGCCGGAGTCGAGGAACAACTTGTCCCCCAGCGCCTTGACCGTCAGATCATCCCGCTCCCAAAGCACAAGGAACACCAAATATTGCGGATAGGTCAGGTCGAGTGCGTCCAGCCGGGGCTTGTAATAGCGCGTAAAGGCATGCCCCGCCGAGTAGACTGCAAAGCACAACATCTGGTCGATTGTGGGCATAGGCTGATCGGCCATGGGCGACCTCATTCTCAGTCACGAAGCTATCACACAAAATTCCATTGTGCACAATTTAATTGTGCGATACTCATATTGCCATCCACGCAAAGGAGCTTTCCAATGAGCATCAAGTCAGCCATCTACACTGCCCACGCCCACACCACCGGCGGCCGCACCGGCACCAGCAAGACCGATGATGGCCGTCTGGAGATCACTCTCGATACACCGAAGGCCATGGGCGGCAATGACGGCCCCGGTACCAATCCCGAGCAGCTCTTCGCAGCTGGATACTCCGCCTGTTTCCTCGGTGCCCTCAAGGCCGTTGGTCGCGGCGAGAAGGTCAAGATCCCCGACGAAACCACGATTGATGCGGCCGTTTCCTTCGGCGAAAATGCCAGGGCCCCTGGCTACAACATCGCTGTTGAACTCAAGGTGGCTATTCCAGGCTTTGATCAGGCACAGGCCGAAGACCTGGTCCACAAGGCCCACCAGGTCTGCCCCTATTCCAATGCCACCCGCGGCAATGTCGATGTGACCCTCACCATCGTGGAAAGCGCGCTCGCCACCGCCTGAGGCTTTCGTTAACGATTGCCATTCACTTGACCGAAAGGGCGGCGAGGCTAGCGTCCTCACTCTCACAGGAGCCGCCATGCCCGCCGCCCTTTCCATTGCAGGCCTGCACAAGTCCTTCGATCGCCCCGTGGTCAAGGGCGTCGACCTGACCATCCGGACCGGCGAGTTCTACGCCTTGCTTGGCCCTAATGGCGCGGGCAAGACCACCATCCTGCGCATGGTAGCGGGGCTATTGAGGCCGGACGCGGGCTCTATCTCCGTCCTGGGCATAGACGCGCTGGCCGAACCGGTGGCCGCCAAACGCCGCATGGCGTGGGTGTCCGACGAGCCCATGGTCTATCACAGGTTGACCCCGCTCGAATATCTCGATTTCGTCGCGGGCCTATGGCAGGTCGAGCCCGCACAGGCCCGCCAGTCGGCGCATGAACTGGTAGACTGGCTGGGCCTTGCTCCCCATGCGAACGAACTCTGCGGCGGCTTCTCCAAGGGCATGCTGCAGAAGGTTGCCCTGGCCGGCGCGCTTGTTCACGATCCCGACCTCATCATTCTCGATGAGCCCCTGACCGGCCTTGATGCGGGGTCAGCCCGCCAGGTCAAGGACGTGCTGCGCGCCAAAACCGCCGCCGGCGTCACCGTCATCATGACCACCCACATCCTCGAAGTGGCCGAAAGGATGGCCGAACGCATCGGTGTCATTTCCGGCGGCCGGCTGATCGCCGAAGGGACCCTGGCCGAGCTGCGCACCCGGATTGGCCGGGAAACCACGCTTGAGGAGATCTTTCTCGACCTTGTGGCCGAAGGCCAGGCCGTCGGGCAGGACGCCGCGTGAACCTCGCCCCCGCCTCCCTGCCCTGGCTTGCTGCCCATGAGCTGCGCCTCGCCTGGCGCGACGCACTGGCCATGATGACCGGTGGACGCCGCACCCGCCTGGTCGGCTGGATCGTCGGCGGCGGCGCAGTCTTCGGGATCATGCTGCTGATCGCCTGGTTCTCCGTCCGTCCGTGGGTCCAGGCAGGGATTGTCATCGACAAGCAGGCACTGGTCCTCATCTCGGGCATCGGCCTGCTCTTTTGGGCCGTCACCCTGTCCCAGGCGCTCGAGGCGGTGACACGGGTCTATTATGGCCGCTCCGACCTCGATCTCATCCTCTCGTCCCCCGCCTCCAGTGCACGCCTGTTTGCGGTCCGCGCCGGAACGGTGTTCGTGAGCACCACACTGCTCGGGCTCCTGCTGATCAGCCCACTGGTCATCGCTCTCGTGGCGCAGGACGGCCCACGCTGGCTCTCCGCAGTCCTCGTGCTATTGGCTCTGTCGGCCCTCTCCGTGGCCATCGCCATGATCATAACGCGGCTCCTGTTCCGCCTAACAGGTCCGCGACGAACGCGCCTGATAGCACAGGTCGTCGCCGGCATCGTCGGCGCAGGTTTCGTCATCGGGGTGCAGGCGGCCGCCATTCTTTCCCACGACGGGTTTTCACGCCTGGCCTTCTTTCAGTCCCAGGAAATCATCGACGCCGCACCGGGAACAGATAGTCTCCTTTGGTTGCCAGCGCGAGCGGTATTGGGCGAGCCGCTACCTGCGCTGCTGCTGGTGAGCGCCGCACTGGCGGCGCTGATCGTGACGGTCTTGCTGATTGCGCCCAGTTATGGCCGGCTCGCGACCGCCGCCGCGGGGCTCAATCAGGTGCGCAGCCAGCGGCGCCCCTCACCCAAGGCCTTCCGCCCCGCCAGCCAGCGACAGGCCCTCAGGCGCAAGGAATTCCTGCTGCTTCAGCGCGACCCCTGGCTCCTCTCGCAGACCTTGATGCAATTGCTCTATCTGGTACCACCGGCCCTGCTGCTGTGGATCAACTACGGCTCCGCCTCGGGCGACGGGACCTTCGTGGTCATCGTGCCGGTGCTGATCATGGCCTGCGGACAATTGGCCGGCGGTCTGGCCTGGCTGGCCATCTCCGGCGAAGACGCTCACGACTTGGTCGCCACTGCCCCCCTCAGCACTGCGAGCATTCTGCGCGCCAAGATCGAGGCCGTGCTCATCGTCATCCTCGTGCTCATGGCGCCGCTTTTGGCCTTCATGGCTTTCAGCGCCTGGCCAATGGCCCTGATCACGGCGATCTGTGCGTCCCTTGCCGCGGCAGCATCTACTGCCATTCAGCTCTGGTTCCGCGTGACCGCCAAACGCTCCATGTTCCGGCGCCGCCAGGTTGCCTCGCGCGCTGCAACGCTGTGCGAGGCCTTCTCGTCAATTCTCTGGGCTGGCACGGGTGCGTTGTGGGCAGCGGGCATCCCCATACTGGCCGTTGCTCCAGCCATTCTGGCTGTTGGCACTCTTGGCCTTGCCCGCTTGCTGGCTCCGCGTGGGAAATAGCGCAGCGCCCCGGCTAGAATAGGATCGCCAATCCCATCATGGCCATGATGAGGATGATCACAATCCCGATCAGCATGATGCCGGCAACAATCTTGGCGAGCGTAGCCGCCGCACCCGCCAGGCCGGAAAAACCCATGGCACCAGCCACCAGGGCAACGACAACGAGGATGAGCAAGAGTTGCAGCATGGCAGAACGCGGCCTTATCCCGTGGAACTGAGCTGCAAACGTTGTAGCTGGCCGCTGCGTTCCGCCTTGATCCGGCAAATCTCGGTCTTAACCGGATGTCAGTGCACTTGGGGCTAAAGTCCTTGTCCGGCTCGGAGAAATTATTTGCGGCACATTATCAGATGGGGCGCTGCCCTCGCGACGATATTGCTGCTGCTGGCATTGACCTTGACGGGCATGCTCGCTTCGCTCGATCGCCGCCTTGAAGACCTGCGCTATGCGTTGGCCTCGCGCCCGGTTGGCGAGGGAACCGTCGTCGTCGAAATCGACAGCGAAAGCCTTGATCAGGTCGGCGTCTGGCCATGGCCACGGAGCCTGCACGCTGCCCTTCTCGACAAGCTCATGGAAGCAGGCGTCGACGAGGTCGCATTCGACATCGACTTTTCCAGTAGCCGGGACGCGTTCGACGACGCTCTTTTCACTGCAGCTCTGGAGCGTGCCGGCGGCTACGCCTGGCTTGCCGCATTTGCGCAGACCAACGCCGATGGCAGTCTGCATTTTTCGCGGCCATTACCCGAGTTCGCGGCCGCTGCGGACCCTGTTCTCGTCAACGTCCTGCTCGACCCCTTCACCGGCATGGCCCGGCGTCTGCCCATCGCCGCAACCGATAATGCCGGCACGATACCCGCCTTGGCGGTGCAGCTTGCACGGCCCGCTCAGGCTCTGCCCGAAACCCTGGAGGTCGATTTCGGCCTGGACCTTCACGGTCTGCAGCGCGTCAGCTTCATCGACGTCCTCTATGGCCGCATCGACCCGACTGTCCTGGCAGGAAAGCAGATCATCGTTGGTGCCACGGCCATAGAACTGCGCGATTTCTTCACGGTACCGCGCTACGGAGTCATTCCCGGACCCGTGCTGCAGGCCCTGGCCCTCGAAACTCTCAAGTCGGGGCGCATCCTGGTTGATTGGGGTGGGATCCCCGCACTGGTGATCGTGTCGGTATTGGCATTTTTGCTGCTTCTGCGCCGGCGCAAGTCCTACTTGCCCGGTGTGCTGGCAACGCTGAGCGTCGTCGCCCTGTGCGGCGAGATTCTGGCGCTGATCGCCTACGACCAGGCAGGTCTTCTCATCGACACGGCGGGCCTGCACGTTGGCCTTGTCATGCTGCTTGGTCTCGCCATGGCAGACAACGGCTACAACCATCTCCTGGCCCGGCGTTCCGCCCAGCAACGCCTGGAGTTTCTGGCCACCCACGATGCCGCCACCGGACTTCTCTCGCGCCAGGGCCTTGTGGAATTGCCGGCGCCGGACGTTTCACAATTGCTGCTATTGGCTCAAGTGCAGGCGACCGATGAGTTGCGCGCCACGCTGGGACATGACGTGGTGGAAAAGGTCCTGCTGCAGGTGGCACATCGCCTGAGCCATGCCGGATTTCGCCACGTCGCCCGTACCGCCCCCAACAGCTTTGCGCTGCTGCGTGATGACGATGGCGATGCCGACGGCATTGCCCAGCGCGTCAGGCGGCTCAATGCAGCTCTGTCCGGGGAGTACCATGTCGATGGGCACCATTTGTATATCGAGATAGTCACCGGCTACGCGGCCGGTGCCGACACGCGCGAGGAGCTGCTCAACCAGGCCGAGATTGCCTTGATTCAGGCACGAAGCGATCGCGTTCGGTACCGCGGCTTCAGTCCGGCAGACCAGACAGCACTCGACCGGCACCGCCGGCTCGACCGCGACCTGCGCCGCGCCTTGGGACGCAATCAACTGCGCCTGATCTTCCAGCCACAGGTGAGCCTGCAGAACCGCGAAATCATCGGCGCCGAGGCTCTGATGCGCTGGGATCATCCCGAACTGGGCGCGGTCTCTCCTGCTGAGTTCATCCCCTTGGCCGAGGAGACGGGTCTCATTGTCGAGCTGGGCCGGTGGATTTTGGGGGAAGCCTGCCAACAGGCGGCCAGTTGGCCCAGCCCGGTTACTGTGGCCGTCAATGTCTCGCCCATCCAGTTCCAGCACGCCGACATCGTCACCACGGTGGCGATCGCCCTTCAGCGCTCGGGTCTGCCCGCGTCCCGCCTGGAACTCGAGATCACCGAGAGCAGCCGCGTGACGGATCCTGCGCGCATGCATGACATCATGTGGCAATTGCGCAATCTGGGTGTGAGGCTCGCCATTGACGACTTCGGCACTGGCTATTCGTCGCTGAGCTACTTTCGGGACCTGCCCTTCGATCTGGTCAAGATTGATCAGGGGTTTGTGCGCAATCGCACGTCACCGAGCGACCGGGGCCTGCTGGCTGCTATCATCGAGCTTGCCGGCAAGATGAACAAGCTCACCATTGCAGAAGGTGTGGAGGACGAGGAAACCGCCAGCCTCCTGTCCAGCATGGGGTGCACCTACGGCCAGGGCTACTACTTCAGCCGTCCCATATCGGACCGCGAAATGCACGCTATCCTGCCAGTTCAGCAGCACCGGCGCGAAGGCTAGTTGCCGAGCAGGCCCACTCCCAGCCCCACACCATTGCCGCCCACATTCAGCTCGGCCTTAGCCACCTCGAGATCAACGCTCACGCTGGCCCGCTTGTCGTGACCATTGGCGTTGCCATTGCCATCACCGTTGTCCTTGTCGTGGCCATTGGCATTCCCGTTGCCATTGCCACCCGAGTTGCCGTTTCCGCCAGAGTTTCCATTGCCATTGCTATTGCCATGACCCGCGCTTGCCGAAGCCGCAACCCCAAGACCGAATGATGCGTTTGCACTGGCATTGCCGCCGCCATTGGACGCGCCGGCGCCAACTGCGTTGCCGTTGCTGTTACCGTTTCCGTTGCCATTTCCGCCGGAGTTTCCGTTGCCGTTTCCGCCAGAGTTTCCGTTGCTCTTGCCATTGCCGGCAGCCGCACCGGCGGACACACCATTGCTCCCACCTTCAGACGCATCGGCGTTGCCATTGCCATTGTTTGCGCGCGCATTGGCACTCACCGCATTGCCCTGTCCACCGGCATTCACGCTGGCATTGACGTTGGGCACGGCGCGGTTCTTGACCGCCTCAAGCGCTTCTTCTGCCGGCAACTCTCCGCTGAGCACGGCGGCCTTGGCAATGGCAGGCACGGCCTCACCCTCGATCAGATAGATGACCCGATCCGAACCCGGCCCGCTGACATCGACTGGCGCGGACTCGCTGGCGGCAGCCGATTGCCCCCGGACCACATCGACGACCATCTCGTGGACATTGTCCTGAACCTGCACAACTCCGCTAGACACATCCACCCTGGCTTCGCCATTGCGATAGGTCACAGTGAACTGCGTGCCCTTCACCACGGCGGCAAGTACAGGCGTCTGTACCGAAAAGTGCTGCACATTGCGCCGCTCGGCCTGAATGGTCACCTCGCCACGGCTCTGGATGACGCTGGTCATCTTTTGTCCGATGGCATCGCGAATGGTGATTTCCGTGCCGGCGGCCAGGGCTATGCGTTCCTGTCCGCGCACCAGCTCTACGCGCCCGTCCCCGGCCGTGCGCACTTTGCCACCATCGGGAACCACGTCGCCGCGCTGCAGGATAACCCAGCCGCCGCGCTCATACTGCATCACGCTGCCGCGCAGACGATCTGCAATCCACTCATCGGCCAAGGCCACCGAGCTGAAGCATACCAGGGCCACAGCCGCTAAGATTGATTTGCCAAAGCGCATGGGTTTCTACCTCCAGGCGAGCTCCTGCCCGCAATATTGGAGGCCATTTCGCGGCTACAATCCTTAACCGGGGCTTATGTCCAACCGCGTCATCGTGCGCCAGAGTTAACGGAAAGCCCCGGGAAAACACTGCATTTGCAGGTTCACCCGGACGCGACCGCGCCTAGCGCCCGGGTTGTACGACATCTTGGAGTAGTAGCACCCGTTGGCGAGCCACTAATCGTCGTCATCATCGTCATCATCGTCATCGTCGTCGTCCCCGCCGCCACCTACGCCAGCACCGCCGCCGCCAGCACCACCGCCGCCAGCACCACCGCCGCCGCCACCGGCGCCAGCACCACCACCGCCACCACCACCGGCGCCGCCGCCGTCACCATCGTCCCCGCCACCGGAGTCGTTGTCTTGAGCAGGAGGTGCCGCGGCGGGAGCGGGAGGGGGCGGTGGACTAAAAGTTGAGAGTGACCGGAATGATACCGCCCCCGACTGGGATGTCGCCTCCAGGCCAGCCGCTTGAGCAGCTGCCGAAGCGCCGACGACTGGCACTCCGTTCACCGTGTAGACGGTGTTGGACGACCCTGGGCCGGAGACCATCAACGGCGCGTCGGTCCCCGCAGAAGCTGACTGGCCAACGACAACATCGGCGACAATGTTGTTGGTGTCCTGTACCTGCACCACGCCACTGTCCACCTCCACGGTAGCTCGGTTCCTCGAAATCGTGACTGTGAACTGGGTCCCCTTGACCACGGCCGCCAGCATCGGTGTGTTCACTGAAAAATGCTGGACATTGCGCTTGTCGGCAGAAATCGTCACGCTTCCCAGATGGTGCTCGACATTGGTCATCTTCCGCCCCTGCGCTTCATGTATCGCGAGGAACGTCCCGGGCCCCATGTCGATGACCTCATCGTCGCGAACCAATTCCATCCGGGAATTGTATAGAGTACGGACGTGATGCGAGTTCTTGACGATGTCGCCAACGTTCAGCGGATGCCATTCACGCCCGTCATAAAGCTGCGCATCCCCTCGCAAACGGGCTACCGTCCACTCGCCTGCGACGGCGAGTAAGACTGTTTGCAGCACCAGGAACAATGCGATGAGTAGGCGCGCTGAAGAACGCATTTGGTTTCCCCCGATAACACAACGGGAGAGTGCGCAGGGACACCTTAATCAGGCCCTTGCGAAAGCCTTCGTGCTCACTTCCGCCGTTCACACCGCGCCCGTTGGTTAATGCAGTGCTACGGAATATCTGTGCTTAGAATTCCAGCCCGGCCGGAACCGGCGGCGGCGCGTGCAGCACTGTAATCCGCACCCGCTCATTGGCCGCCATATAGGGGTCATTGGGGAAGAACGGTTCATCGGTCGCGCGGCCTGACACGGCCTTGAACCGGTCATCGCTCATGCCGAATTCACCCAGGATAGACCGCACCACATTGGCCCGGTCGGCCGAGAGTTCCCAAGGCCCGTAGCGTGGATTGTCATAGCGCCCGCCCGCCGCGGTATGGCCGGAAATGGTCACCTGCGCATTGAGTTGCTGCAGGATCGGTGCGATGGCGGCAATGGCGGCCCGTGTCGGCTCCAGCGGATATTTCGATCCCTCGGGGAACATCGGCCGTCCCTGCTGGTCGACGATCTGGATATCGAGCCCATCCCTGGTCTGCTCGATCAGCAAATTGTCCATGAACGGGGTGATTTCCGGCAGCGACTGCCAGGCCTGCTTGATACTGGCCGCGGCGCTGTGGAAGGCCTGAGTGTCGATGGATTTGAGATTGAACTCGCTGTCGCTGCTGGCCTCGCGCTCGCTGCCCTGTTCCCGGGCCGGCCCGCCGATATGGACGTCCACCGTGCCCTCGTCCGAGCTTTGGGGAGAAGCGGGACGATCCTCCACAATATCCGCCGAGGAGCCGGACATCTGGTTGCCCGAATTGTCCATGGCATTGCCGCCCATCACGCCGCCAGCGCCGCTGGTGGTCATGCTTAGCGAAGCGGGCGCGAAGTAATTCGCCAGCCCTTCCTTCTGCTCCGGGGTCGTCATGCTGATCAGCCACATCAGAAGGAAGAAGGCCATCATCGCGGTCACGAAGTCGGCATAGGCGATCTTCCAGGCGCCGCCATGGTGCGCGTGGCCGGCCTTTTTGACCTTCTTGATGATAATGGGCTGGTCGTAATTCGCCATTCTGGCTGATCCGGACTGTTGCTATCAGGTCGTGGCCGGCAGCGCCGCAGTGGCAGCCTCGACCTCGGCAAAGGTCGGGCGCACTTCGCTCATCAGCGCCTTGCGCGCGAACTCAATGGCCATGACCGGCGGTTGGCCGCCGATATGAGCCAGCAGCCCAACCTTGAGCGACAGGAAATACTTCGACTCCGCCTCAAACGTGTTCTTGAGCGATTGCGCCATCGGCCCGAAAAAGCCATAGGCCACGAACACGCCGAAAAACGTACCCACCAGCGCGCCGCCGATCAGGTGGCCCAGCACTTCGGGCGGCTCGGTAATGGCGCCCATGGTCTTGATCACACCCAGCACCGCGGCCACGATGCCGAGCGCGGGCGTACCGTCGGCAATCGCCTGCATGGCCGACACCAGACGTTCCTGCTCCTGGTGGTGCGTTTCCAGTTCCTCGTCCATCAACGCGTCCATCTCATGCACATTGTTGGACCCCATGGTCACCATGCGCATGTAGTCGCAGACGAATTCCACCGCATGGTGGTTCTTGGCAAAGGTCGGAAAGGCATTGAAGAGCGTGGAGTTGTGCGGGTCCTCGATATGAGGCTCGATGCCGAGAATGCCCTTCTGCTGGATGAGCTTGTACATCGAGAACTGCAGGCCCAGCAGTTCCACATAAGCGGCCTTGTTATATTTCGGCCCCTTGAACAGCGTGCCGAACATGGAGGGCACAGCCTTGAGCACAGGCCCGCCATTGGCAATGATGAATGCGCCGATCGCCGCGCCCAGAATGATCACGAACTCGAAGGGCTGCCAGAGCACCTCCACGTGGCCGCCCATCGCCGAATAGCCGCCAAACACGCAGGCAAAGACGACGACGATACCGATAATCAGACGCATTGGGCTTACTCGAACGCGGATACAACACTGGCACAGGGAGGCCGAAACGCCGCCTCCTCGCCCCGCATAATGGTCTGATCAGGCTTAACAGGGGGTGTATGGACTGCCTCGGCCTTGCCGTGATCAATCCGCCATCAGATCGATCTCTGGCCGGCCTTCCCCGGACTGGCTATGCGTGTGCACCACCAGCGGCCGGATCTCCATGCGGCCATATTGCAGGATTGGATCATCCTCAAACAAAGGCATTAGCGCATCCATGCTTTCGGCCTCGAGCAGCAGGAACCCACCAACCACTTCCTTGCTTTCCGCGTAGGGCCCGTCCGTCGCAATCAGGCTTCCGTCGTCCATGCGCAGCGATCGGGCCGTCTCCAGCCCGGCCAGCGGTGAAGCAAAGATCAGCTGCCCACTCGCCCGGAGCTTGCGGTCATGCTCGATGGTGGCGTCATCGAGTTTCCGGAAGTCCTCTTTTGTCAGGTGATCCATCGAGCCGGGCTCGAAATATACCAGCGCCATAAACCGCATCGTCGTCCTCCAATCATGGTCTGACCATGCGACGAACAACACCAGCCAATTTCGACTGGAGCAAACAAATATCCCCGCTTTCGCGGGGACTTCTGCACCTTCTAGACCGTGCCGCGTTCCTTTCGGATCTTCAGCACCTTGTCGATATCGGCGGCCGAATGCCGCTCATGCAGGTGCTCGTCTTCCGGTCCGCCAGCCGCGTTGACACAGCGCCCGCGCTTGACCGGCTCGCGTGCGTCGACCTGCTTGGCCCAGCGGATCACATTCTTGTAGGTGCCCACGTCGAGGAATTCGGCGGCATTATAGGCACGCCCCAGCACCAGACCCCCATACCAGGGGAAAATGGCCATATCGGCAATGCTGTAGTCGCGGCCCGAGACGAATTCATGCTCAGCCAGTTGCCGGTCGAGGACATCAAGCTGACGCTTGGTTTCCATGGCGTAGCGATTGATAGGATACTCGAGCTTTTCGGGAGCATAGGCATAGAAATGTCCAAAACCGCCGCCGACGAAAGGGGCGCTGCCCATTTGCCAGAACAGCCAGTTCAGCGTCTCTGCCCGCTGCGCCACATCCTTTGAAAGGAAGGCGTCAAACTTATCGGCGAGATAAACCATCATCGATCCGCTTTCGAACAAGCGAATGGGCGTTTCCGGACCGTAGTCCATCATCGCCGGGATCTTCGAGTTCGGATTGACCGAAACGAAGCCCGAACCAAACTGGTCCCCCTTGCCGATATTGACGAGATAGGCGTCGTATTCCGCATCATGCCCGGCCGCCAGCAGCTCCTCAAGCATGATGGTGACCTTCTGCCCATTGGGCGTTGCAAGCGAATAGAGCTGCAAGGCATGCTCGCCACGCGGCAGGTCCTTGTCATGTGTCGCCCCGGCTATGGGCCGGTTGGTGCTCGCGAAGGCGCCTCCGTTTTCCTTGTCCCAGGTCCAGACTTTGGGCGGCACATATTCATTCATGACAAGGCTCTCCGGCTGTGTGGTGAAACAAGCGATTCATTCATCGCCTTTCGCCGATATAAGCACAGAATGCGGCAGGCGTAACCCACCCCCTCGCAAACTTGCCAGTCGACCAGCGCACAGCTACTGCTCAGCCATGCACAGTCCCGCCGCTGCCCCCTTCGAAATCTACCTCGTCGCCACCCCCGGTCTGGAAGCGCCGCTTCGCGACGAGGCCCTGGCGGCCGGCTTTCCCGACGCCACCACGACGGACGGTGGCGTCGCTTTCATGGGCACCTGGACCGATGTCTGGCGCGCCAATCTGATCCTGCGGGGTGCCACCCGCGTCCTGGCCCGCATGGCCAGCTTCCGCGCCATGCATCTGGCCCAACTCGACAAGCGCGCCCGCAAGCTGCCTTGGGCCGATTGGTTGCGCACCAATATGCCGGTCCATGTCGAGGCCAGTTGCAAGCGCTCGCGCATCTACCACGCCGGCGCCGCCGCCCAGCGGGTCGCCACGGCCATCCGGGAAGAGCTCGGCGCCCCGATCGCCGAGGATGCCGCGCTGCGCATCATGGTCCGCATCGAGGATGATCTGGTGACCATCAGCATCGACACCACCGGCGAGTCGTTGCACAAGCGCGGGTTCAAGGAAGGCGTTGCCAAGGCCCCGATGCGCGAGACCATGGCCGCGATGTTTCTGCGGCAATGCGGCTACTCCGGCACCGAACCGGTTCTTGATCCAATGTGCGGCTCGGGCACCTTCGTGATTGAGGCCGCTGAAATCGCCCTCGGCCTATATCCCGGTCGCGGGCGAGATTTCGCCTTCGAACACCTTGTGAGCTTCGATCCCGGTAACTGGGCTGATCTCCGCAAATCCAAGGACCTCACCCCAACAGCACTGCGCTTCTTCGGGTCGGACCGCGACCCCGGTGCGATCCGGATGGCTCGGGCCAATGCCGAACGCTCAGGCGTGGCCGACGTAACCCGGTTCGAACAGCTGGCCATTGAGGACCTGGTTCCACCAGACGGCCCCACCGGCCTCGTCATCATCAACCCGCCCTATGGGACCCGCATCGGCCAGAAGGGCCCGCTGATCGGCCTGCACCGCACCCTTGGGACCGTCCTCAAGTCGCGTTTTGCCGGCTGGCGCGTCGGCATCGTCACCGCCGACAGGCAATTGGCCGAGGCCACCGGCCTCGCCTTCGAGCCGGCACTACCTCCGGTGCTGCATGGCGGCATCCGTGTCGGGCTTTACCGCGCCAAGCTGTAGGTCCCTCTTCACCTCTCCCTCTGGGGGAGAGGTCGGCGCGAAGCGCCGGGTGAGGGGGCGTTTCGACCTAGGCCGCCCGCTCCCCTGCCTCGGCGACGTCTTCCAGCCGCACAAAGCCCCGCCTCAGCGCCGCAAACACAGCTCCGTCGATCCCGGAGCCCACGTCTTTCTCCATGATGTCGAAGGCCGCCGAGACAGGCATCGCCTTGCGATAAGGCCGGTCCGCCGTCAGTGCGTCAAATATGTCGGCGACAGTGACGATGCGCGTGTCCAGATCGATGGCCTCCGCCCTGATACCGCGTGGATATCCACCACCACCAAGCTTTTCGTGATGGTCGCCCGCGATCCGTGCCATGTCGCGGAAAGCTGCAATCTTGGACAGGATGGTCCGGCCCAGTTCCGGATGCCGCCTGATCTCGGCCCATTCGTCCTCATCCGGCTTGCCGTTCTTGTCGAGCACGCTGTTTGAAACCCCCAGCTTGCCGATATCGTGCAGCAATGCGGCGCGCTTCAGCCAGCGCCGGCGCTCGGGCTCATATCCCATCTCTTCGGCGATGAGATCGGCAAAAAGCGCCACCCTGTCGCTATGCCCGGCCGTGAACGGGCTCTTGGCGTCCACCACTTGGGCAAAGCCCGCCGCGATCTCGTCCAGATAGTCCTCGTCCACGGCCCTGGCGAGCGCCTTGGGTTCCAGCGCAACAACCCGCTCCGCCAGGTCATTGGCTCTAAGGACGTCCCAAAAGGCATCGTCGCCTCCGAGGGCTTTCATCTGTGCCACCAGCCTCGGGTCAAACCAGCGCCCCGACCGCTCGCTGATCTCCGCCAGCGCCGCCTGCGCGCCACCGCGCATGAAGAAAACGTCCACCACCTGCGACAGCAGCGCAATCTGCCCGAACCGGGAGATGGATCCCTCAGCCAGACCTTCCGGCTGGCCGCTACCGTCCCAGTGCTCATCGAGGTCGAGAATGCCGCGCGCGACCGCCTCCGAGAACCGCATCGACCGGGCAATCTCCGCCCCGCGCTGACAGCGTGTCTCGATCAGTTCCCGAGAAATCTCCCCACCATTGCGCGCGATATGGACCAGGGTCTGCAGTCGTTCGACAAAGCCCGATTTCCGCGCCGTATTGGCAATCAGAAATCGCAAGATCTCGGGCAGCTTGTTATCCACGACCTTGTAGGCGCTTTTGAAGTTCAGATCATCAGCCAGATAGAGCTGACAAATCCGCGCCGCATTGGAACTGCAGCCGATATCCTTGAGCAACAGCGTATAATAGAGGTCTGAAAGCGCCGCTTCGCTCATCCCCAGTCCCCGCCCGACATGCATGCCGATCCAGCAGCACCTCAGGCTGTGGCCCACGGGTTGCCCCTCGGTAATGTCGAGCGCGAAGCTCAGCGCCCCGACCACTTCGGACAAATGTATGACGTCATGTTCGGTCATGGTCTCGCATCTCCAGCGACACCGACCCTAAGCGGCAATGCTTAAGCGAATATCCTCGCCTGCCCATAGGAACAATTTGAACCAAATACTAACCATACTGGCAGCCATGCGTGCCGGTGATGCAACGAAAGCGGTCACCGGCGCTTCACTCCTTGCCAATCGCCGATCGAGGAGGCGCGGAAATGACCGAGATCAAACGCATCCTGGTAGTCGAAGACCAGCCTTTGCTGCTGCTCGAACTCGCGGACCAGCTGGCCGAGCTGGGCTACGACGTCCGGACAGCAGGCAGCGCCCGCACGGCGAGCTATATGATGGACCAGACCGTGGATGGTCTCGTCACCGATATCGAACTTGGCGACGGTCCCGATGGCCTCGTATTGGCACGCCTTGCAGCTCGGACCCGCCCCCGCCTGCCGATTGTCGTTGTTTCGGGCGGCGTGCGCCCCGCAGCGGCACAATTGCCGCCCGGTGCCGTTTTCCTGCCCAAGCCCTATTTGGTGGCCGACATTGTCGCCGCCCTCTGCGCCCAACAAACCGCACGGGCCGCCTGACCGGCACGGACCGTCATATGCCTGTCCCACCAATCCGCTAGTTTGGGCGTTCCCTCGACTAGCTGGCGGCCGCCATGGACTTCCTCCACGATTTCCTCCTGCCCCTGGCGAACTCACCCTGGATCTATGCCATTGCTCTGGCCCTGGTGGTTCTGGACGCTGTCTTCCCTGTCTTTCCCAGCGAAGTCCTCGTCGTCGGCCTCGCCTCGCTCGCCGCAGCCAGCGCAGTGCCTGACCTCATGCTGCTCGTGCTGGTCGCCTCGGCCGGCGCCTTTGTTGGCGATATGCTAACCTATACAATTGGCCGGCAGATCGGCATCCGCCGCCTCCAATCCACCCGCTTCCGGCCATTGGCGCGGATGCTGCGCTGGGCCAGCCGGCGCCTCGGCCCGCGCACCGGCATGGTCGTGCTGACCGCGCGCTTCATTCCGTTTGCCCGGCTGGCGGTCAATCTGGCGGCGGGCAGCACCGGTTATGCCTTCGCCCGTTTCGCCCCTTTCTGCCTCGCCGCAGGCCTCGCCTGGGCGATCTACAATGTCACCATGGGCTATCTGGCCGGCCATTGGTTCAGGAGCCAGCCGCTCCTCGGCATGGCTATTGCCATAGCGCTCGCCGTGCTCCTCGGCTTCGCGCTCGACCTCGGCGCCGCGCGATGGCGCAATCGCCGCCATCCGCCGGGCGGTGGAACAAGCTCGGGTCTCCGACGTTGATCAGGTACCGACAAGAAAAGGAGATCTGACAATGGATTGGAATCGCATCGAAGGCAGTTGGAAACAGTTCTCGGGCAAGGCCAAGGAAAACTGGGGAAAGCTGACCGACGACGACATGGCCCAGATCAATGGCAATCGCGAGCAGCTCGAAGGCAAGATTCAGGAGCGCTACGGCAAGACCAAGGACGAGGTCCGCAAGGAAGTCGATGACTGGTCCAGCCAGATGCACTGATCCAGCCTCCGCTGTTGAAAAAGGCCCGGCACTGCGCCGGGCCTTTTCCTTTTGCCTATTCGGCCTTGGTGATCTTCACGATGCTCGACGTGCCCGCGCCCCGGTTCTCCGTCACCGCATAGACCGCGCCATCCGGACCGACCCGAACGTCTCGAACCCGCGCACCGACATCCACACGCGCTTCCTGTGCCACCCGGTCGTCCGCCATGTGCAGCACCACCACGGCTTGGGCCACAAGGCCCCCGACCAGGAAGTCACCCTGCCATTCGGGGAAGGCGTCACCATCGTAATAGGCCATGCCCGAGGGCGCGATGACCGGGTCCCAATAATAGACCGGCTGTTCGGTCTCCGCGCTCTGGGTGATCCCACCCTCGATCGGCTCACCGCCATAGGTGATGCCATAGGCCACTTCCGGCCAACCATAATTCTTCCCCGCCTCGGGCAGGTTCAGCTCGTCCCCGCCCCTGGCGCCGTGCTCCACAGTCCATAGACGGCCCTCATCGTCCAGCGTCGCCGATTGCACATTCCGGTGCCCCAGGCTCCAGATGCTGTCGAGCGCATCGGGATTGTCCATGAACGGATTGCCCTCGACCGGTTCGCCTTCAGGCGTGATCCGGAAGATCTTGCCCAGCCCGCTCTGCAGCTCCTGAGCCTGGTCGCGGATGGGGTCGTCGGAGCGTTCACCAACGGTCACATAGAGATTGCCGTCCTCGGTCGGCACAATCCGCGAGCCGAAATGCAAGCGCCCGTCATAGCTTGGCTCCTGCCGGAAGATCACCTCGACATCCTCAAGGCTGGCGCCGCCATCCTCCGCCAGCACCAGCCGGGCCGAGGCAACCGAAGTGCCATTGCCGTCTTCGCGCGGTTCGGAGAACGACACAAAGATACGCCCCGAATCTGCAAAATCATTGGCCAGCGCCACATCGAGCAGCCCACCCTGCCCCACCAGGTCCACCTCCGGTAGGCCCGTGATCGGCTCGCTGACCTCACCATCCTGGGTGACGATGTGCAGCACCCCCGACTTTGCCGTCACCAGCATCCGCCCATCGGGCAGGAATTCCATCGCCCACAGATGGGGCAGGCCCTCGGCAATCACCTGCTGATCCGTCTCCACGGGTTGCTCGGGCTGCGGCGCCCGTGTCTGGCCTTCAAAGGCCGGGGTCTGGTGCGGCGCGTTCGGTGGCGCGGTCTCCACCGGCTGGCCCTGCGCAAGGACGGGACCGGTCAGCACGGCCACCGAAAGCATTGTACTGGCCAGCAGGCGTGGCGTGAGGGACATGATTTTCTCCTGTCGATCATCCAATGTGACAATCGCCTAAGCCGGCGTCGGCCATATCGTTGCCTGCCAGCCAATCACGATAAGTTTGGCCCCTGGCGGCCGCCGCTTTGCCGGTCAGGCCGGCCCCGTGCTAGCATTCGTGTGCAGCAAAACTGGAGAGCTTGCGCATGCCCGGGCACCGCATCTATGCCACCAGCGTCGCCAGCGTCTATCCGCTCTATGTCACCAAGGCCGAACGCAAGGGGCGCAGCAAGGCCGAGGTCGACGAGATTTTCCGCTGGCTCACGGGCCACGACCAGAAAAGCCTGGAGGCCGAACTGGCCAATGGCACGAGTTTTGAGGATTTCTTTGCCAGGGCCCCTCGCCTCAACCCCAATCGCACCCAGATCAAGGGTGTCATCTGCGGCGTGCGGATTGAGGAGATCGAGGAGGAGACCATGCGCGAAATCCGCTACCTCGACAAACTCGTGGACGAACTCGCCAGGGGCAAGGCGATGGCGAAAATCCTGCGCGCCTGACAGGCCTATTCGAGCGCCAGTTCCAGGTCCTCGCAGCGCACCCACCACTGGCTCGGCATCGCCACCTCACGCAGGCGTCCCAAAAACCCCTCATCCACGCCGAAATCGATCAGGCACAATTCCTGCCCTTCCGAGGTCAGCTTGCTGATATCAATGACCGTGCAGTCCTCAGGCTGGATATCGCCATTGCTGCTGACGAACTGCTCGAGATCCTGCTGGCTGGGACAGGCAACCGGATCGGCACCAATTTGCGCCGCAGCCGGGAGCGGAACGAAAAGGCCGGCTGCGAAGGCTGTGGCGAGGGCAAGGGTAAGGCGTTTCATGTTGCGGCTCCTTGGAAACATCTCCAAGGCATCACGCGCGGCAGCCCGATAGGTTCCCTCCCCGCCTGATGCGGCCGGACAATTCTAGCCCTTCACCTGCACGATCTGGATGAGATTGCCGCAGCTGTCGTCAAACACGGCCATCATCACTGCACCCGCATCCATCGGCTCGACAGTAAACTGCACGCCCTCCGCCTTCAGCCGCGCGACTTCGGCGGCAATATCGTCCACCATGAACGAGGCTGCGGGGATGCCGTCGACCACCAATGCCGCCTTGAACGGCCCGACCGCCGGATGATCGCTGGGCTCCAGCAGCAGCTCGGTTCCATCCGGATTGTCCGGCGACACCACGGTCAACCAGCGATTGCCCCCGCCCAGGTCGATATCGCGCTTCACCGCGAAACCCAGCCGGTCCCGATAAAATTCCAGCGCCTTCTGCTGATCATCGACAAACACATTCGTCACATAGATTTTCATCTTTGGTCCTCTCACCGGTTTGAGTGTTCATCGTCACCTCCCCCTCCACGGGGGAGGCAGCGACGCGTGGCCCGCTGGGCCCGGAGCAGAGCTAGTTGGGGTGTCGGCACGTCCGGTCCCTCACAACAACCGCCCCAGCCACGCCTTCTGCGCCGCCCTGAGCGGCCACAGCTCCAGCCGGTGCAGCTTGGTCCGCCCTGCCCGGGTCACTTGGACCAGCCCCGCCTTTTCCAGCACCTCAAGATGCTGGCTCACCGCCTGCCGCGACATGACCGGCTGCCCCTTGGCCACGGCGCCCGCACACAATTCGAACAGCGACTGATCCGGCCGCTCTGCCAGCCGATCCACGATCCGCCGCCGCGTCGGATCGGCCAGAGCCTTGAAAAGCGCGTCAAGTTCGTCGGGGGTCATGGCTGCTTATACGCAAGTATCTTCTTGCATGTTTATAGGCAAGCAATTGCTTGCATGTCAACTTTGAACCGGCGCTTCGCGCGAGATCCTGCCGAAGCAAGGAATTCAGGTGAGAAGGCCACGATTGCCTGGAGCGTCCTGCCAGAAATTCGTGCCGGTGGCACGCAGTGAGCGGGGAAGCTACATTCCCGCCGTATCATCTCACCGCCAGACGACCTACATAGGGAAAACCTTAGTGTGCGCCCGCCCGAACCGGTCGCCCTCATCTTAGCCGAAGTCAGGATTTTTCAGTGAGTGTAGCTTTTACCAAGGAAGACAGCGCCGAGACGGCCGCCGAAACCATGCTGCCGGAAAAGCCCATTCCCGCAGGCCCCAACCTGGTGACCGCCAACGGGCTGGCGCAACTCCAGCGGCAACTGGCTGAGGCTACCGCCGCCTATGAAGCCGCCCTCGCCATCGAAGACATCAACGAACGCCGCCGCCAGGCGGCCAATCCCTGGCGCGACCTGCGCTACCTCAACGAACGCATCCGCACCGCCCAACTCGTGCCGCCGCCAGAGAGCAACGACCTCGTCGCCTTCGGCTCCCGCGTCACCTTTCAGCGCGACGACGGCCGCACCCAGACTTTTACCGTGGTCGGCGAAGACGAAGCCGACCCCAAGGCCGGCACCCTGTCCTTCGCCTCACCCCTCGCGCGGGCGCTGATGGGCAAGGCTGTGGGGGATGTGGCCGTGCTGGGCGAGGCAGAAGTGGAGATTGTGGGGATCGGGTGAGCCAACCACAGTTGCCACCTCCACCGCCCCCTAAACCTCCCCCTGACAGGGGGAGGCACCGCCGCAAGGCCCGTAGGGCCGTAGCAAAGGTAGGAGGGGGTGTGCGATCTCCTAACTTGCACTCCCCACGGCATGCCCCGAAAATGCTCGCGAGCCACCCGAGGACAGCATGAACTCTCTCTACGACGACGCCGACCTCTATGACCTGGTGGCACCGCGCGATGCCGACATGGAGCAGTTCTATGTGAAGGCAGCAGGCGGGACGGGCCGCCGCGTCCTCGAACTTGCCTGTGGCTCCGGCCGTTTCACGGCTCCGCTCGCGGCCAGCGGCGCAGACGTGACCGGCGCCGACCTATCCCCCACCATGCTTGCCCGCGCTCGCCACACCCTTGCCCGGGAGGACCTGAAGGCCGAGTTCGTCGAATGCGACATGCGCGACGTCGCGCTTGGCCGGCAATATGACGCAATCATCATGGCCGCCAATTCGCTCATGCACTTGCACACCGAGGACGATTTCCGCCGCGCCTTCTCGGCCATCCGAAAGCATCTGGCGCCAGACGGCGTATTTGCCTTCGACGTCTACGTGCCCAGTGCGCGCCTCCTGAGCCTGCCGACTGACGAACGCCAACCGCTTGGCACTTTCCAACATAAGGTTCTCGGCACAATCACCGTCGAGGAGACGATCGCCTACGATCCCGTTACCCAAATATCGCGCGCCAACTGGTATTGGTCCACCGAGACCGAAAGAGACTTTCGCCGCACGCGCCTCGACCTCCGTCAGATCTATCCGCAGGAACTCCCGCTCCTGCTTTCCTTGGGCGGCCTCAAACTTGCCCATAGGTTCGGCGACTTCGACCGCAGCCTCATGACGCGACACAGCTTTCGTCAGGTTTGTCTGGCCGTGGCCGTATAGTGCTTGGTTTCACACACGCGGTGTCACCCCACCCATGCTGAGAGGCTTCGTATGTTGACGCGAACTCTTACCGCCACGATGCCCGAAGGCGACATCGATGTCCCCATCACACTCCACGTCCCCATCCAGGGCGATGGCTACTGGGAGTGCCAGTTTGACATTGGCTGGCCCGAAGGCGGCAAGTCGTCGCGCGCCCGGGGCTTTGACAGCATGCAGGCGACCTATCTGGCCATGCAGGCCATCGCCGTCCATCTCTATGCCAGCCACTACCATGCCGAAGGCAAACTGCGCTGGGACAAGCCGGGCACTGGCTATGGCTTCCCCATGCCCAAGCCCGGCTACGACGACCTCATCGGCGAGGATCGTATCGCCCAGGTCCCGGATTGATCACCACCCCCTTCCCTTCCGCCGACTCTTCCGCTAGACAGCCCGCTTAACCACCATGTTCGGTCTTTTCCCCTGCGCCGCAGTGCTCAACTGCAGCGCGGGTTTCGCGCGGACGGGTGTGTCCGGGCGATTCTCTCCCTCGTCCGGCGCCTGGTGCTGTCAGAAGAAGTGGTCCACTTTTTCGCCCCGGCAGCGCCACCACGACTGAGTTGAACGAGCCAGAGCGAGCCCCGAATGCCAAAGCGTACCGACATCAAATCGATCCTCATCATCGGTGCGGGTCCGATCATTATCGGGCAGGCTTGCGAGTTCGATTATTCCGGCACCCAGGCCTGCAAGGCGCTCAAGGAAGAGGGCTACCGGATCATTCTGGTGAATTCCAATCCGGCGACGATCATGACCGATCCGGACCTGGCCGACGCCACCTATATGGAGCCGATCACCCCCGAAGTGGTCGCCAAGATCATCGAGAAGGAGCGCCCCGACGCGCTCCTCCCCACCATGGGCGGTCAGACGGCTCTAAACTGCGCCCTGTCGCTGCGCAAAATGGGTGTCCTCGACAAATTCAACGTCGAGATGATCGGCGCCACTGCCGAGGCCATCGACAAGGCCGAGGACCGCGAACTGTTCCGCGACGCCATGAAGAAGATCGGGCTCGAAACCCCGCGCTCCATGCTCGCCCATAATTCCATCGAAGCCCTGCAGGCGCTCGAGGTCATCGGACTGCCGGCCATCATCCGCCCCAGCTTTACCCTGGGCGGCACAGGCGGCGGCATTGCTTACAATCGCGAGGAATATCTCGCCATCTGCGAAAGCGGCATCGACGCTTCGCCCACCAATGAAGTTCTGGTCGAGGAAAGCGTCCTTGGCTGGAAGGAATACGAGATGGAAGTTGTCCGCGACAAGAAGGACAACTGCATCATCATCTGTTCCATCGAGAACATCGACCCGATGGGCGTCCATACCGGCGATTCGATCACCGTCGCCCCGGCCCTGACGCTGACCGACAAGGAATACCAGATCATGCGCGACGCCTCTCTGGCGGTGCTGCGCGAGATCGGGGTCGAAACCGGCGGCTCCAACGTCCAGTTCGGCATCAATCCCAAGGACGGCCGCATGGTCGTCATCGAGATGAACCCGCGCGTGTCGCGCTCCTCGGCGCTGGCGTCCAAGGCCACCGGCTTCCCCATCGCCAAGGTCGCCGCGCGCCTCGCCGTCGGCTACACGCTCGACGAGCTGGAAAACGACATCACTGGCGGCGCCACCCCGGCCAGCTTCGAGCCGACCATCGACTATGTCGTCACCAAGATCCCGCGTTTCGCCTTCGAAAAATTCCCCGGCTCCGACCCGCGCCTCACCACCTCGATGAAGTCGGTGGGCGAAGCCATGGCCATTGGCCGCACCTTCCAGGAATCGCTGCAAAAGGCCCTGCGGTCGCTCGAAACCGGGCTGACCGGCCTCAACGAAGTCGGCATTCCCGGCCTCGGCGAAGGCGAGGACAAGAACGCCATCAAGGCCGCGCTCGGCACCGGCACGCCCCAGCGCCTGCTCCATGTCGCCGAAGCCATGCGCCTGGGCGTCTCCAACGAGGACATTTTCGACGCCTGCAAGATCGATCCGTGGTTCCTCGAGCAGATGCGCGGCATCGTCGACATGGAAGCCAAGGTCAAGGAATTCGGCCTGCCGCAGGACGCCGCCACCCTGCGTATGCTCAAATCCATGGGCTTCTCCGACGCCCGCCTGGCCCAACTCGCCAATCTCAAGGTCTCCGACGTCCGCAAGCTGCGCCACAGCCTCGACGTGCGCCCGGCCTATAAGCGCATCGACACCAGCGCGGCCGAATTTGCCTCGCCCACCGCCTATATGTATTCGACCTATGAAGCCCCCTTCGCCGGCAAGGTCGATGACGAAGCCCGCCCCTCCGACCGCAAGAAGGTCGTCATTCTCGGTGGCGGCCCCAACCGCATCGGCCAGGGCATCGAGTTCGACTATTGCTGCTGCCATGCGGCTTTCGCGCTGGCCGATGCCAGCTACGAAACCATCATGGTCAACTGCAACCCCGAAACCGTCTCGACCGACTACGACACCTCCGATCGCCTCTACTTCGAGCCGCTGACCGAGGAAGACGTCATCGAAATCCTGCTTACCGAAAAGCAGAATGGCACCCTTCATGGCGTCATCGTGCAGTTCGGCGGCCAGACCCCGCTGAACCTGGCCGAGGCCGTGGCCAAGGCCGGCGTGCCGATCCTGGGCACCCAGCCCGAAGCCATTGACCTGGCCGAAGACCGCGACCTCTTCATGAAGCTGGTCAACAAGCTCGAGCTGACCCAGCCCAAGAACGGCATCGCCTACTCGCTGGAACAGGCCCGCCTCGTCGCCGAGCGCCTCGGCTACCCGCTGGTCATCCGCCCCTCCTACGTGCTGGGCGGCCGCGCCATGGCCATTGTCCACTCGGCCAATGAGTTCGAGCGCTATGTGCAGGACACCCTCACCGGCCTCGTCCCGCCCGATATTCTCCAGCGCTATCCCAACGACAAGACCGGCCAGATCAATTCGGTCCTCTCCGATAATCCGCTGCTGTTCGACGCCTATCTCTCCGGCGCCACCGAGATCGACGTCGACTGTCTCTGCGATGGCAAGGATGTCTTCGTCGCCGGCATCATGGAGCATATCGAGGAAGCCGGCATCCACTCCGGTGACTCGGCCTGTTCCCTCCCCCCGCGCAGCCTGCCGCCCGAGATCATCGAGGAACTCAAGCGCCAGACCCGCGACCTCGCCTTCGCCCTCAAGGTCGGTGGCCTGATGAACGTGCAGTTCGCCTATAAGGACGACACGATCTATCTCATCGAGGTCAATCCGCGCGCCTCCCGCACCGTGCCCTTCGTCGCCAAGGTCATTGGCGAGCCCATCGCCAAGATCGCCAGCCGCATCATGGCCGGCGAGAGCCTGGCTAGCTTCAACCTCGTTGAAAAAACCCTCAAGCACATCGCGGTCAAGGAAGCCGTCTTCCCCTTCAACCGCTTCCCCGGCGTCGACACCGTGCTCGGTCCGGAGATGAAGTCGACTGGCGAAGTCATCGGGCTGGACACCGATTTCGCCATCGCCTTCGCCAAATCGCAGATGGGTGCCGGCCAGAAGGTCCCCACTTCGGGCAAGGCCTTCATCTCGGTGCGCGACAGCGACAAGCCCGACATTGTCGACATGGCCCGCCACCTGGTCGAAGCCGGTTTCGAAATCCTCGCCACCGGCGGCACGCAGCGCTACCTGGTCGACAACAACGTGCCAGCCACCAAGATCAACAAGGTGCTCGAAGGCCGCCCCCACATCGTCGATTCCATGAAGAATGGCGGCGTGCAGCTGGTCATCAACACCACTGATGGCCTCAAGTCGATCTCCGACAGCCGCGATATCCGCCGCACCGCGCTCCTGTCCAAGATCCCCTATTACACCACCATCGACGGCGCCCTCGCCGCCGTGGAAGGCATCGTCGCCCTCAAGCAGGGCAGCCTGCAGGTCAAGGCCTTGCAGGAATACTTCGCGGCTTAGGGCCGATCCTCGACCAGTCTCCTCCCCCTTCTTCAGGGGGAGGTAGCGCCGCTCGGCCTGGCAAGGCCGTAGCAGAGCTAGGTGGGGGTGCCGCCCCCCAGCCCCCGCAACCATCCCTGCAGCCGCCGGCATTCCCGCACCAGCAGCTCCGGATCGCCCATGCTTTGCGCGAGAATAGACGCCCCTTGCAGCGACGACTGCAATTGCAGCGCCATGTCCCCGGCTTCCGCGCTGAACCCCATCTCGGCAAACTGCTCTTCCATCCACTCCATCGGCCCGCCGAGCAAGCCGCGGGCGCTTGCCGCCCAATCGCGGTCATGCTTGCTCATTTCCGCACTGAGCGAGCCCAGCGGACATCCCTGCTCTGCCACCAGCGCCGCATTGCCAATGGTATGTTCGACAAATCCCAGCAATCGCTCCAGCGGCGTCGGCAGCGCCGACAACGCCTGCTGCATCATGGCGACTTCGCCCAGCCGGCGCTCCAGCACCGCCTGTCCGATATCGTCCTTGCTCTTGAAGTAATAATAGATATTGCCCAGCGGCACGTCGGACGCCTCGGCGAGATCCGCCAAGGTAACGCTGCGATAGCCCTGGCGATGGGCCAGGTCCACCGCCGCCTGGGTCAGCCGCTCGCGTTTGCCGCGGGCGGCGGGTTTGCGCGTTTCAGCCAAGGCTGCTCCTAACCTACAAAACGTGTGCTCTGCCGCATCATATTCGCGGTCATCGCCCGCACCAAGCTATGCGGCATCAGCCAGTTCATGATGCGATAGAGCCGCCCGGGGATAACCACCATTTTCCGCCGTTTCACGCCCTCCAACGCCTCGGCCACGCATTGCGCCACGGGCATGGGTTTCATGGGCATGGGCGAGGCATCCAGCCCCATTTTCTTGATCAAGGGGGTCTCGGTCGGCGTCACGATCAACACCGTTATCCCCACGCCACGCTCCTTGAGTTCTGCGTGGAGGCTCCGTCCCAGCGCATTGACCAGCCCCTTGGCAGCCGCCGGATTGGCATGGAAGGGAATACCGCTATCCGCCCCCAGGGCAGAGACCAGCAAGGTCGCGCCGCGCTTCTGGGCCGCAAAGCGCCGGCTGAAATGGTGCGTAAGCAGCATATGCGACACCCCCATCAACTGGGTCTGGCGCAGCAATTGCTCGGGCTCGAAGGCCAGGAAAGCCCCGGGCTGCCCGGTTCCCGCGCCCGAAATGAATAGCCCGATATCCAGATCCTGCGTCTGCTCGATAAGGCCCTTCTCAGCTCCTGGCTCGCCCAAATCAGTCGTCACCACGCGATAAGCAATGCCGAAATCGCGCTTCAAATCCTGGCCCACCACCTCCAGGGCATCCGCACCCCGTGCCACCAGCACCAGATTGATCCCCGAGGCCGCAATCTGCCGCGCAAACTCGCGCCCGATCCCCGAACTCGCACCGGTAACAACCGCCCATGGCCCGAACCGCTTGCGATCCAGCTTGGTCATCCATTTTTCAGACTGCATGCTTCCCACTCCAAAAAGTATTTAGTTAGTCAACTAACTCACTTTCTCGTCACCCTGTCAACCCGCTTCCCTGCCCGCTCATTTCCGGTTCACACTGGAGCCGTTACCAAGGCCTATCGATTTCATGAGGAACGATTTGATGATCCGCAGCTTTGCCAGCCTCGCCCTGCTCCTGACTGGAACATGCCTCGCCACCGCCCAGGCCGTCACCCAACAGGATGCCGACGCTTTCATCCTCGCACCCGGCTTCGAACGCCTCGATTTCCAGACACTTGAGGACGAGCTCTTCGGCCTCTGGCTCGATATCGACAAGATCACCCCCGGCGGCGCCGTGGGCCCGGTTGAGAAAGCGATGTGGATTGCCGACCGCGCCACCCCCTCGGTGCGCACCCGCACCGCCATCGCCTACGGCGAGATGATCCACGACGACAACGGCGCACCACTGCCCATCAGCTTCATCGAAGTGCGCCACTTCAACCTTGGCCCGGCAATCCGCGACCAGGTTGCCGCCGACTATGGCGAGGAGAACACCGCACCCGTAGAGGAATTCGGCACTGGCGAGCACATGGCCTGGCGCTTCCTCTTCCAACCGCTGATGAATAACAGCGCCGTCCTCATCGACGCCAGCAGCCGCGTCATCCCGCACAAGGAAGCCGCCAAGTCCGACTGCACGGGCCGTCCCTGCCTTGACCTCTATTCCGGCTTCGATGCGAGCGAATGGGAGGACGTGGCCGGGCAGGTTCCGTCTTGGCCGCGCCTCTACTCAGACCAGTCCGATGAGGTCGCAACCCCGGCCCATGCCATCGCCGAATTGGCCGTCTTCGGCTTCTGGGCCAACGCGGAAAGTGGCCAATATCAATGGACGGGCGGCGAACACCCCGAGGGCGCCCAGGGATTTGAACCCTATCGCTTCATCGGTATCGACCGGCATCTGGGACAAGAAGCGAGCATCGATGCCATATGGCGCGAGACAAAGCTCAATGACGACGAACTCTTCGCCATCACCTTCCGCCGCGCCGAAGTGGCGGGGAGCGTCTATCTCATGCGGTCGAGCGAACCCTATCCCGGGCGCCCCTGATCGTCCGGCACTGCAGGCGCGCTAGGCGAAGAACTGGTCCACCAGCGCCAGCGCCCCTGCGACATCGTCGTCGCCGACATCGAGATGCGTCACCCAGCGTTGCTGGCCGTAGCGGCCGGTGACGCCCACGCCGCTCTCGGTCAGGAAATCGGTAAAGCGCTGACCCAGTTCGGCGTCCATATCCAGCCAGAGGATATTGGTGTCGGGCATGGTCACCCGCAGCGCCTCATGTCGGGCCAGCCCCTCGGCAAGCATTTTGGCCCGCTGATGGTCCTGGGCTAGCCGGGCGACATTGTTGTCGAGCGCGTAGAGGCCCGCCGCCGCCAGCACCCCGGATTGACGCAGTCCGCCGCCCAGCATCTTGCGATTGCGCCGCGCGATCTCAATAAGGTCGGCACGACCCACAAGCACGGACCCCACGGGCGCGCCCAGCCCTTTGGACAGGCAGATCGAGACCGTATCGAACGGCGCGGCAAATTCCTTGATGTCGAGGCCAAGCGCGACACAGGCATTGAACGCCCGGGCCCCATCCAAATGCAGCCCAAGCGCGTGACGTCGGGCAATATCGGCAACTGCCAGCATATAGGACACCGGCAGCACCCGTCCGCCAAACGTGTTCTCCAGCGCAACCACCCGCGTCGTCGCAAAATGGCTGTCGCCTTTCTTGATCGCGCCCTCGATATCGTACAACGCCATGGTGCCATCGGCCTGGTGGGCGATCGGCTGCGGCTGGATCGAGCCAAGCACAGCTGCGCCCCCGGCCTCATATTTGTAGCAATGTGCATTCTGCCCGGCGATGAACTCGTCACCGCGCCCGCAATGGCTCATCAGCGCCAAGAGGTTCGACATCGTCCCCGAGGGCACGAACAGGGCCGCATCTTTGCCCAGCATGCCAGCCATACGCTGCTCCAGCAAATTGACGGTCGGGTCGTCGCCGAACACATCGTCCCCCACCTCGGCCGCGGCCATCGCCGCGCGCATCCCGGCGCTTGGCTTGGTGACCGTGTCGGACCGGAAATCGTGGCGGATGGCATTCATGGCAGGCTCCTCAAAGAATCTGCTTCTTCTGCCAAGCCCGCGCGCAATTTGCTAGGCCGCGACGTCCCCGCCTTTGGTCTCATCATTAGCAGCAGTCAGTTCCAAAATAGGCTTGCGCGCACGACTACATGGGGGATCGACGCTTCCTCCAGAAGCCCTGATTCGCGAATTCAACTCGCACCAAAAGTCAATTGTATCGTTTCATTTTCTAATTGTATCGATTTATTCTTTTTTAGGATTAAGTTCGGTAACAAGATTTAATTCGAATCTCTTAGCTTGGACGGGTTTACGAGATGTCACTTCAGCAGAACGGATCGGCTGCAGACTTGGCCGGCCGCCTCGACTTTATTGGCCTCGACGCAGAGGCAAGAGACCGCATAGCGGCACTCAAGCCACTCATCGACAGGCACATGGGCGGCGCCCTGGATTCGTTCTATGCCAAGGTGGCCAATGTCGAGCAAATGGCCCATATGTTCGAGGCCCCGGGTGTAATAGAGCACGCCAAGAGCCGGCAGGCCGCCCATTGGGGAAACATCGCTGCCGGTCAGCTTGATGATAAGTACTTTGCGACCAGTTCCGCCATTGGCGAGGTGCACGCCCGCATTGGATTGGAGCCGAAATGGTACATCGGCGGATATGCGCTGATCGTGGAAGAGTTGCTCAAGCGCGTCTCGGCCGATTATTTCGCTGAGGCCACCCAGGGAAGATCACGTCTGGGGCTCCGTCGCGCGTTCAGCGCCGCTGACATGGCAGGCTTCGTTCAAACCGTCTCCGAACTGGTCAAGGCGGTCATGCTGGATATCGATATTGGCGTCTCGACCTATTTTCATCGGCTAACCGCTGAAACCACCGCGCTGAACACAAAAATCTGCGCCGTCGTCGATGCTGCCAAGGCCGGCGACTTCACCGAACGCGTCGAAATCGTATCGTCTAATCCTGCCATTTCCGGGCTGGCCGCTAACGTGAACGGCCTGATGGGCACGATTCAGTCCGGCATAGCGGCTACAACCGAGGCTTTGGAGGCTCTGGCCAAGGCTGATCTAACCAAGCGGATGGAAGGTGATTTCGAGGGGGCATTCAAAAGCCTCCAGGACGACACCAACGCGGTGCGTGACCGGCTCGCGGACATCGTCGGCCAACTCAAGCAGACCTCGGGCGGTCTCAAGCTGGCGACCGGAGAAATTCTCGCTGGCGCCAATGACCTCAGCGAAAGAACCACCAAGCAAGCCGCAACGATCGAAGAAACCTCGGCGGCAATGGAACAGGTCGCCTCGTCGGTAGGGCGCAACGCCGCCCAGACGCAGCAGGCCAGCAGGAACGGCGCCACCGTCCGCGATGCCGCCCGCCAGGGTGAAGAGGTGATGAGCCAGGCCAGCCACGCCATGGAACGCATCACAACCTCATCGTCCAAGATCGCCAATATTATCGGCCTGATCGACGACATCGCCTTCCAGACCAACCTTCTTGCGCTCAATGCATCCGTTGAAGCCGCGCGGGCAGGTGAGGCCGGCAAGGGCTTTGCGGTGGTTGCAGTGGAAGTGCGCCGGCTGGCTCAATCAGCCGCGCAGGCCTCCAGTGAGGTCAAGGCATTGATCGACCAATCCGGTCAGGAAGTGGCCAATGGCTCACAACTGGTCACCAGTGCGGTCGAAAAATTGCGCCTCATAGTCGGCGCCATCGAAGAAAACACCCAGCTTATGGACGATATCGCCAGGGCCAGCCAGGAGCAGGCATCCGCCATTGACGACGTCAACTCCGCCGTCCGTCAGCTTGACGACATGACGCAACACAATGCCGCCCTTGTCGAGCAGACCAATGCCTCCATCGAAAAGACAGAGGCCCAGGCCCATGATTTGGACAGCATCGTCAACCTGTTTTCGTTGACGGACTTACCCGAGGGTCACGCCGAACAGCCACAGCGGCGACCGCCTGCTGCGCCAAGTCCGAAGCCTGGTGCCGCCCTCTCCTATTTGTCGCAGGGCAATGCGGCCATAAGCACCGACTGGGACGAATTCTAGCGACCGCATGACGAAGAACTGGGGCCGGATTCCTTGATCGAAGTGTCCGGCCCTATCTGGGACCGCCCCGCCACAAAGACGCGAACTGCTCTAGGCCGCGACGTTGCCGCCTTCGGCTTCATCATTGGCCGCCGACAGTTCCACCGGCGGCTTGCGCGCCACCACCAATATGCCGGTGATCGGCGCACCCCGGTCGAAGCGCAACACCGCCGTCTCGAAGCGCAGCACTTCGAGCCCGGCCACCACCAGCGCATCGCGCGTCGCCGCAACGCCATGCGCGTAGCGAAGGCTGGGCCGCAGGAATAACGCCTCCTCCCCGTCATGCGCTTCCAGCGAGAACGCCACCAGCCCGCCCGGTCGCATGGCCGGCATCAGTGCCGCCAGCACCGGCTGCAACGCGCCGCAATAGATCAACACATCCGCCGCCGTGACCAGGTCGACATCGGCGCGGCGGGCATTGAGCGTCGCCACCAGTTCCGCCTTTGCCAGGCTGTCATAAATGCCCTTGCGCGCCGTCTCGGCAATCATCGCCGCGGAAATGTCGACGCCTTCCAGGTGCCCAACCTTGGTGCGCAACCGTTCGCCCATCAGCCCGGTGCCGCACCCCAGATCCAAAGCGCGATCAAACCCGGCCACACCAAGCCGCGCCATTTCCTCGCTGACCAATTGGTCCAGGAGATCCGGCACGCGATAGCCCAGCTTGCCCACCAGGGAGTCCTCGAACTGCGCCGCATATTGGTCGAACAGCGCCTCGACATAGCCCACCGCCGTCCCCTCGCCCGCCGGCCCGGCATCGTGCGCTGCCAGCTTCAGCCGCGCCCCGAACACGCCATCGTCATCCAGCGCTTCCAGGCGGCGCCAGGCGGCGATGGCCGACGAGATATTGCCGGCCTTGTCGTGAAAGCTACCGGCCAGGTCCCAGCCCGCGGCCCAGTCCGGCACCATTTCCAGCGCCTGCTCCATCAATTCGGCCGCGGCCGCATGGTCACCCTGTTCGGCCAGCATGCGGGCATAATCCGCGCGCCGATCGGCGATCACATCGCCGGAAGAAAAGAACGCCTTGGTCAAGACGAGAAGCTTTCGAGAGAACCGGCCCCTTCGGCGCGGCGCGCGGGATTTGCCGCAAAGCTTGGGCAAAGGCAAGCGAAATTGCATTCAATAGCTGTGGGGGCGTGGTCCCGCGACCAAATGGTCACTTTCCAATCGCTCATATTCGACTAAAATGTCAGCTATCCAATGGCTCCCGAGCCTGGCTCCCCTGCCCATTGGTGGCTGTGGCCAAAGCACCAGCCTGTCGGGCCCCTCCCTGGGCACTGGCGATCTGTGAGACCAAGTCGTTGTTTTCCTGACAGAACTTGCCGTTCTGCCGGGCGTTTTTACTTGCCAACACGACATATTGAAGCGCTTTCGTTTTCGGGCTAGGCTTCGCGCCATCGAATATTGCGGCCGACTGATCTGAAGACGCGAATTCCATTCGCAACTGCTGACGTCATCTTCCGATATTTCGATATCAACTAGGTTTCGGCCGGGTGCATGGCCGGAACCGCTCCAGCAGCGACTGCACGAGGGAACGCGCAACATGGCAACTGGTACCGTTAAGTGGTTCAACGGCCAAAAAGGCTATGGCTTCATTCAGCCTGACGAAGGCGGGGCGGACGTTTTCGTCCACATTTCCGCTGTTCAGCGTTCGGGCCTGAACGGCCTGGACGAAGGCCAGAAGGTCACTTACGAAATCGTCAAGGACAAGCGGACCGGCAAATCCGCCGCAGACAACCTGACGGCCTCCTGAGTTATCTCGGATGATCTGTTGAGGGCGCGCCTGGCAACGGGCGCGCTTTCGTTTGTCTGACGCAGGGCCCGCCCCTCTGGCTCCATCCGCACCTGACTTGACCGGAAGGCGGCGGTTGGGCAAGCTGAGCCCATCTCCTCTAAGACTTGTCGTGACGGTTTGGCCGAACGGAGTTTGGCAGGGAGATGCCGTGTCGGGCGCGATTTGCGCTCCATGGCCAACATCAATGCTATGCCTGTCGCGGTCCGGATGAGTCGGCTCCGCGGCGGTATTTGTTATGCCGAGCCGACTGGAGGCAGCACAATTATGGACAAGGTTCCGATGACGGTTCAGGGCCACAAGGCCCTTACGGCTGAGTTCGAACACCGCACCAGCAATGAACGCCGTCGCATCATCGACGCCATTGCTGAAGCTCGCGCCCACGGCGATCTGTCTGAGAACGCCGAATATTCCGCCGCCAAGGAGCAGCAGAGCCTCAATGAAGGCCGGATCAAGGAGCTCGAGACGCTCCTTGCGCTGGCCGATGTCATCGACGTCAGCAAGCTGAGTGGTGACACCGTCAAGTTCGGCGCCACTGTCACCTTCATCGACGAGGACACCGAGGAAGAAAAGACCTACCAGGTCGTGGGTGATCCGGAAGCCGACGCCTCGGCCGGCCGCATCTCGATTTCCTCGCCCATTTCCCGCGCCATGATCGGCAAGGAAGAAGGCGATTCGTTCGAAGTGGCCGCGCCCGGTGGTTCCAAAAGCTACGAGATCATCAAGATCCGCTATATCTGAGCCGCGTCCGGCGCGCCGATCGCCCAAAATTTGGGCACCAGCCAAGAATTCTGTGTCTTTCCTGTCCACTCCCGCGGGCATTCGCCCTGCGGGAGTGACTTTGCCTTGAAACCTTGATCCTTCGCCTCTTAAGTAAAGGCGAGGGAGCGTTCCTGTCCTGTTGGAGAAGCGTCGCGATGCACGCGAAAGTCATCATCATTGGCTCCGGCCCGGCCGGCTACACGGCTGCCATCTATGCGGCCCGCGCCATGCTCGAACCGGTCATGATTCAGGGCCTGCAGCCCGGCGGTCAGCTCACCATCACCACCGATGTCGAGAATTACCCCGGCTTTGCCGACGTCATTCAGGGCCCCTGGCTCATGGACCAGATGAAGGCCCAGGCCGAACATGTCGGCACCCGCATAGTCAATGACATCATAGTCGATGTGAACCTGGACAAGCGCCCCTTCGTGCTGACCGGTGACAGCGGCGACACCTACACCGCCGACAGCCTGATCATTGCCACCGGCGCCCAGGCCAAATGGCTTGGCCTGCCGTCCGAACAGAAGTTCCAGGGCTTTGGCGTGTCCGCCTGCGCCACCTGCGACGGCTTTTTCTATCGCGGCAAGCAGGTCCTTGTGGTCGGCGGCGGCAACACCGCCGTCGAGGAAGCGCTGTTCCTGACCAATTTCGCCGAGAAGGTCATCGTCGTGCACCGCCGCGACGAGTTCCGCGCCGAGCGCATCCTGCAGGAGCGCCTGTTCAAGAATCCCAAGATTGAGGTTCGCTGGAACACAGAGGTCGCCGAAGTTGGCGGCACGCCCATGCCACCCTCTGTCAATTCGGTCACCCTGCGCAACACGCTGACCGGTGAAACCTATGAACAGCCCATCGACGGCGTCTTTGTCGCCATTGGCCATGCACCTGCCACCTCGATCTTCGCCGGCAAGCTCGACATGAAGCCGGGTGGCTACCTGCAGGTGAAGCCGGGATCGACCGAAACCAATGTGCCGGGCGTCTTTGCCGCCGGCGACGTGACCGACGACATCTACCGGCAGGCTGTTACCGCGGCCGGCATGGGCTGCATGGCCGCGCTCGATGCCGAACGGTTCCTGGCCGAGCACGAATTGGCGGAAGCCGCGGAATAATCGTGCAGATGCAGGTCTTCAGTCACAACAGTGTCACAATCTTTCCGCCTCCCTCGCCCCCGGTGAGGATCGCGGACCGGCCTGGCTGAGAACACACAAAAGAAAGCGTCACGAACATGCTCGACTGGGACAAGCTACGGATTTTCCACACCGCCGCCGAGTCGGGCAGTTTCACCCATGCCGCCGAAAAGCTCGGCATGAGCCAGTCGGCTGTCAGCCGACAGATTTCCGCCCTTGAAGATGATCTGGGCCTCAAGCTCTTCATCCGCCATGCCCGCGGCCTCGTCCTCACCGAAGTGGGCGAGCAGCTGTTCCGCACAGCCCATCGCATGCATTGGGAATTGCAGCAGGTCGAAACCCAGATGTCCGAAAGCCAGGACGTCCCCACCGGCCCGCTCATCGTCACCACCACAGTGGGTATCGGCTCGACCTGGCTCAGCTCGCGCCTGGACGAATTCCTCAAGCTCTATCCGCTGATCCAGCTCGAAATCCGTCTTAACGACGCCGAACTCGATCTGGCCATGCGCGAAGCCGACGTGGCCATCCGCCTGCACCGGCCGAACCAGTCCGAAATGATCCAGCGCAAGCTGTTCACAGTCCACAACCACTTCTACGCCTCCAACACCTATGTGGACGAACACGGCACTCCGTCCTCGCCGGAGGATTTGGACAATCACCGGATCATCAGCTTCGGCGAGCCGGTGCCGTCCTATCTGGGCGACATCAACTATCTCGAACGCATGGGGCGATCGGATTCCAGCCCTCGCCGCGCCGCCCTGCGCGTCAATGCCATATACGGCATGATGCAGGCCTGCCGCGCCGGCATCGGCATCGCCATGCTCCCCGACTATGTGACCGAAAAAGAAGACGGGCTCATCCAGATCCTGCCCGAGATCGAACTGCCGGCCTACGAGGCCTATTTCGTCTATCCCCCGGCCCTAAAGAATTCCAAACGCGTCGGCGTCTTCCGCGACTTCTTGGTCTCCAAGGCGCGCGAGTGGTCGTTCTAGACAGACGTCAATTGCGAGCGCAGCAGACACCTCACCCTCATTCCCTCCCCATCATGGGGAGGGAGGCGCAAGACTGAGAGACTTGTGTTCATCCCCTCCCTCCCCCTTGTGGGGAGGGTAGCGTCGCTAGACCCGCAGGGTCGTAGCAAAGCTGGGTGGGGGGTGGCTTAAGGCCTTTGCCCCGAGGAGCAACCCATGCCCCGCATCACCACCATCGCCCTCGATGCCGATGACACGCTCTGGCAGAACGAACAGTTCTTCCGCCTGACCGAGCAGCGCTTCTCCGACCTTCTACGCGACTACACCGACGCACCCGATCTCACTGAACGCCTGATCTCCGCCACTGCCCGCAACCTGCAATTCTACGGCTTTGGCGCCAAGGGCTTTGCCCTGTCCATGGTCGAGACGGCCCTGGAGGTCACCGACCATCGCGTCCCTGGGACGGTCATCGCCGAAATCCTCGCCGCCGCCCGCGAACTGGTCAATTTCCCCATCGAGACCTTGCCCTATGTCGATCAGGCGCTTGAGCAATTGCAGGACCGCTATCGCCTGATCCTCGTCACCAAGGGCGACCTCTTCGATCAGGAGCGCAAGCTGGCTGCATCCGGTCTCGCCGATTATTTCGCCGCTGTCGAAGTGGTCTCGGACAAGTCCGAACCTGTCTATCGCCGCATCTTCGAGCGTCATACCGAGGGTGCCGAACACACCATCATGGCCGGCAATTCTCTCAAGTCCGATATCCTGCCCGCCCTGAACGCCGGCGCTTTCGCCGCCTATGTGCCGCACGACCTCACCTGGTCCTATGAGCACGCCGAAGAACCAGCGAACGAGCCCCGCTATGTCCGCATCGAGCACCTCGGCCAGTTGCAGGAGGCCATCGACCGGTTCGAGGCCTTGCGCTAGTCTCCGCCAATCACGGAGGCCCCGATGCGTCTTCAAATCCTGCTCGCAGCTTTCGCCGCTACTCTGCCACTACCTGCCATTGCAGACAGTTCCACCGCCGAGGCCGTGGCGGGCACGTTTTGCGCGGCCATGCTGGACGGCACCCCGGATCCAACGACCATGGTAACGCCAGCGCTTGGCGAGATGATCGCCACCGCCCTTGCCCGCAACGCGGACATCCAGGCGACCGCGCCTGATGAGAAACCGCCGCTTGGCGACGGCATCCCATGGTCCAGTTGGCCTGACCGCCCCGACACCTGCGAAATCGAGTTGACCGAGGCTTATGACGGCGCCGCCATGGTCAACATAACCTACGGCTTCTCCGGCGCCCCGGAAGCCAGCTATACCGATACGCTTGTCCTGATGGAGGGAGAAGCGGCCTGGGCGATCGATGATGTCATCCTTGCCGACAACCAGACCCTGCGTGGTCTGCTGACAACGGTGTTTGACCCCTAGCCCCTGTGGCAGCCGGTCGCAGCCGGAAATCGCACATTGATTTTCTTAATCTATTTCCGCCAGCATGCATCCAGCGCATGGCTGACATGATCCCGTCGGTCTTGGCGGATGAGGCAGGTGCCCCTATATGCCCCCTCATCACAGCGGGTGTTTCTCCTCCCTCCCTTGCGCCCGCTGCGTTCCCTCCTGACAGATCCCTGATCTGTCCTCCTCAGGGCTCCGCTCTCCCCTCGAGCGGGGCCTTTCTTTTTGCTCTGCTGCATAACCTTCCCCCGCCAAAACGCATGGCTGGCATGTCAGTTTCGGGATTGTCTATCTAACCGGTAGAGTTCATATTCAGGACATCGCTGAGGCGCGCTCCGATCTCCTCCTCCCTTCGGACCCCGCATCGCGATACCGGACCGGCGGATCTTCTCCTCCTCCCTGATCCAAGGGTCCATGGCAGAGCGCATACTCCTCCTCCCTTGCTCTCTGCCCCACTTTCGATTTGGCTTCGGCCCTATCATCAGGCCCCATCTGCGGATGGGGCCTTTTTTTCTGGCCCGCTTCGGAACCTGTCGCCAACCTGTCGATTTGCCTATTTGTTGGACAGTTTGCCGCTGTGCCTATTGCATAGCAGTTATGCCCTCCGGGCCATTGCTGACCAAAAGGTCAAAACCTATATTCAAACCATCGACGGGACGCCGCTCCGTATCCTCCTCCCTCGGACCCGCGTTAGTCGATACCGGATCGAAACCGAATCCTCCTCCCTCGGCGACGATCCACCGGTCTGGTGCAAATCCTCCTCCCTTGCACCCGGGCCATCACTTGCGATTTGGCTTCGGCCCTATCATCAGGCTCCAACCTCGGTTGGAGCCTCTTTTTTTGCCGCAATGACGGCAACGGGCCTGCGGGCAAGGCCTGCGAATCTGCATGGCAGCACTTCCGATTGTGCGTTTGTGTCGCAGCCGGCCTTGTTGGATATTGCCTTCAACGGCGGCGTTCGTGGTGACACCGCCTCCTCCAAGGTCAGCGGCTCTGCCGACGGCCGAACGGCCCCGCCCATCCCCTCGGGCGGGGCCATTTTGTTTTTGAGGCGCTGCGAATAAGCGCGTCAGGCAATCCCCGCGCAAAACCCTTGAATGCGCTTCACCGCTTCTTCCAGCTCCGCAGTGCTCGCCGCATAGCTCAGCCGGAAATGTCCCGGCAAGCCGAACGCCGTGCCGTGCACCAGCGCCACGCCGGTCTCTTCCAGCAGCGCCATCACGAAATCTTCGTCGGTATCGAGCTTTGTCCCGCCCGCGCTGGTCTTGCCGAGCAAGCGCTGGCACGAGGGGAACACATAGAACGCTCCCTCCGGCGTCAGGCAGTCGAGCCCGGTATTGGCGTTAAGCCCGGCCACCACCAGGTCGCGCCGCGCCTGGAACACCTTGCGCCAGTCGGCCAGGAAATCCTGCGGCCCATTCAGCGCCTCCACCGCCGCCCATTGCGAAATCGAGCTGGGATTGGTGGTCGACTGCCCCTGCAGCTTGGTCATCGCCGCCAGCAGGGGCTTGGGGCCGGTGCAATAGCCAATGCGCCAGCCGGTCATGGCATGCGACTTGGAAACCCCGTTCATTGTGAGGGTCCTGGCCTGCAGCCTGGGCTCTACCTGGGCGATGGTGGCAAAGGTCCGACCGTCATAAACCAGTGCCTCATAGATATCGTCGGTCAGGATATGAACATGCGGATGCCGCATCAGCACCTCCGCCAACCCCTTCAATTCCTCTGCCGAATAGGCCGCGCCGGTCGGGTTCGATGGCGTGTTGAGGATCAGCCACTTGGTTTTCGGCGTGATCGCGGCGTCCAGCACCCCGGGCTTGAGCTTGAACCCGGTCGAGGCATCGGCCACCGCGAACACCGGTTCGGCCCCGCACAGCCGCACGATTTCCGGATAGCTCACCCAATAGGGCACAGGCACGACCACTTCGTCGCCGGGGTTGAGCGTCGCCATCAGCGCATTGAAAATGATCTGCTTTCCACCCGATCCGACGAAGCAATCCGCCGCCGTAACATCGAGCCCATTGTCCCGCCGAAACTTGGCCGCCACCGCTTCCTTGAGCTCGGCAATGCCGTCCACATTGGTGTAGCGCGTTTTGCCCTCGTCCATGGCGCGCTTGGCCGCGTCACGGACATGCTCGGGCGTATCGAAATCCGGCTCGCCGGCGGAAAGGGCAATGATGTCCCGGCCCTCCGCCGCCATCACCCGCGCTTTCTGGCTGATCGCCACGGTCGCCGACGGCGCCACGCGCCCCAATGCCTCGGACAGAAAACCCATCATCGCCTCCGGTCGGTGCATGCGGGGCAACCGCCCACGATAGCGACATGCAACACTAATCTTGTCGGCAAGGGTTTAGTCCATCACCCCCCACGCTGCGAAGGGGTTTCACCGCACATGCAACTAAATTCCGATCGACGGCGTACTGCGCAGCACCACGCCCTGCACGCGCCAACCTTCATCGCGTTCGTCGGCAAGCTGGTACACCGCCTCCCAGACACGTCCATCTGCGTCGATCAGTTCGACTTCCTGCAGCACCACGCCCGGTGCCAGTTCCCGATAATCGCCGAAACTGTGCACGCGTGACTTCCCGATCGGACCGTAGCCGGATCGGGCAACATCCTCGGCAAAGCGCTGCGGATCGTTTTGGTAATTGGCCCGAAAAGCTGCGCCAGCGAAGGAGAGGGCCGCCTCGCCATCCCCGCTGCGCAGTGCCACGATCTGCCCGGTAATGGTTTCTCGCCAGGCCGTTTCGATCTCCTGGGCCAATGTCGGCGCCAGCATGATCACACTCAGAACCAGGGTCCAGACAGCACGCATCACCCGTCTCCCTTATTGCGGGCGGACGGCGTCCGCCACAGTTCTGCCCTCAAATGGTCCCGTCCTCACCCCCGTCGTTCCACACTGGTACCGCTTTTCGGTGCTTTCGTGGCAGCATCGGAAGCGAGGACAAGACGTCGATCCCATGCACTTATCTACGTCCCCCAGGCGCAAAAGTTTCAGGCTCGCGGCCCTGTTTGGCGCAATTGGCTCCACTGTGGCGATTGCAGCCGCACTGCTCATCGGTGTGGCACCCGCCCAGGCGGCCAATTTCGCTGCCCAGCCTGACACGCAGATTGCGGTCTTCATGGTGCCGCTTACCCTGCTGGTCCTGGTCCTGCTCTTCGAGGTCGCGCGCTTTGTCTGGCGCGGCCCCCTGCCGGCCCAACCTCCTGCCCGCCTGACGCGTCGCCCGGATTGGTCGAGCGCCGAAGGCAAGAGTTGAGCTTCGCGACAACGTTTCCCCCTGACGACCCACTGGCCGGCCTCAGCGCCGGCCGTTTCTTTTGACTTTCGCCCTATTGCGGACAGCGGGAGGCGGGTCCACACTTCTCTTCCATTTCAGGAGGACTGGCCCATGCATGTCGATACCATCCTGCAATCCAAGGGTGTTGCGGTACACACCCTGCCGCGAACCGGCACCTTGGCCGATGCGGTTGCCCTGCTCAACAGGCACAATATCGGTGCGGTCGTCATCACCGATGACAATGAGCGCATCGTCGGCATCCTGTCCGAGCGGGACATTGTCCGTCAGCTCGGCAAGAACCCCTCTGGCGCCCTCTCGCTCTCCATCGCCGATTGCATGACCAAGGGCGTGGTCACCGCCGAACGCACCACCACCATTGACGAGGTCATGGAAGCCATGACCCAGCGCCGCATCCGCCACATGCCCATCGCCGAAAACGGCGTGCTTGTCGGCATCATTTCCATTGGCGACGTGGTCAAGCTCAAGATCGCTGAAGTCGAGCATGAGGCCGAAGCCCTGCGCGAATACATCGCAAGCTGATCGTCCCCTATTTCAGCCGCATCAGCCCTGCAGCCGTCGGTCCAAATCCGCACGCGCGGTAGAACCCGTCCAGATGCGGCTCGAAATCGACATGCAGCCATGCCACGCCGCTCCCGCGTGCAAACTCCGCCGCCTGCCGAACCAGTTCGGTAGCGATGCCGCGGCGGCGGAAATCCGGATCGACGCTGGTATCGAGGATGAAGGCGTGAAGCCCCCCGTCCCAGGCCAGATTGACAAACCCGACCAGACGGCCATCGCTGAAGGCCCCCAGATGCGCCAGGCTCCGCTCGAGCACGCGATCATATCCCACCGGCACCCCACTACCCCAGGCTCGCGCCCAAAAGGCGTCGAGCACCGACCGGGTCGGACGCGGATTGCTGACATAGTCGATCAAGGACGCCACCTCACCTTACCAATCTCTCCAACTCTTCATCTGCTCGCAAGGTCGTGAAGAGCTGCACTTCCCTAAGGTCACATCCATGCCGGTTACCGGCGATATCCCATGCAAAGGATGAACGACCATGAAGTCCATTACCACCACCGCAATTGTTGCCCTGCTGACCGCCTCCATCGGCCTGGGCGCCGTCGCTCCGGCCCTCGCGCAGAACGCCCCCGCGGCCACATCCGCAGAGACCCAGTCCGCTGGCGAACGCGGTTTCCGCAACGGCCCCGGCATGCGCCACGGCGGCGGCCAAGGCGGCTTCTTCAATTTCGAACGCGGTGCTGAAGGCATCGAGATTGCCATCGTCCGCTTGAGCCACGCCATCGACCTCACCGACGAGCAGGCCGTCCTGCTCGAAGACCTCAAGACCGATGCCCTGGCGGCCGCCGCCGCCTTCGAGGCGGCCACCGATGGCCTCCGTCCGGTCCGCCCTGCAGACGGTGAAACGACCGAACGCCCGGACCTGACAGAGCGCTTCGATAACCGTATCGCCATCGAATCGGCGCGCCTGGCCGCGCTGGAGGCCGTCCAGCCTGCCTTCACTGCTTTCTTCGGCAGCCTCACCGATGAGCAGAAGGCCGAACTCGTCCCCGAACGCGGCGAACGCATGGCCGGCATGGGCAAGCAGCACGGAGGCCAGCGCCCGATGGGGTCCGGCAACCGCTGATACCATACGATCGGTTCGCCGCCTCCTTCGTCGGTGAACCGTCTCCAGCAACGCCTGCCAATCGCCCCCAAGCCGGCGGGCGTTGCCGAACCCCGGTCCTCAACGGCCGGGGTTTGCTTTTGCCACGCCCTCGACTACCAGTGAACCTGAGCTTTTTCTCGCGGGCATTTCATGACCACTCTCCCCCTCGATCCGACACGCATTCGTGCCCTGTTCCCGGCCTTTGCTGAGCCGAGCCTGGCCGGCCAGGCCTTTTTCGAGAATGCCGGTGGCTCCTACACCGCCCAGACCACGCTCGACATCCTCGATCACTATTATCGCGCCACCAAGGTGCAGCCCTATGGTGTCTACGCGGCCTCCGAGGCCGCCGGCAAAGCCATGGATCGCGCCTATGAGCGGATCGCGCAGGCGCTCAACGTGTCCGCCGACTGGATCCATATCGGCCCGTCCAGTTCCGCCAATACCTATGTACTCGGCAAGGCCTTTGGCGATTGGCTCAAGCCCGGGGACGCCATCATCGTCACCAACCAGGACCATGAAGCCAATACTGGCAATTGGCGGCGCCTGGCCGATCGGGGCATTGAAGTGCGCGAATGGCGCGTGGATTCAGAAACCGGCCGGCTTTCGCTCGATGCTCTTGATGCTCTGCTCGACGGCACCGTCAGACTCGTCGCCGCACCGCATTGCTCCAATATTGTTGGCGAGATCAACCCGATCGCCGAAATCGCGGATCGCGTCCATGCCATCGGCGCCATGCTGGCGGTCGATGGCGTCAGCTATGCCCCGCACGGCCTGCCGGACCTCACCGCGCTCGGCGCCGATATCTATTTCTTCTCGGCCTACAAGACCTATGGCCCCCATCAGGGTGTCATGGCCATCCGCCCCGATCTCGCCAGGGCCCTCCCCAATCAGGGCCATTTCTTCAACGACGCCAAGCTGCGCTACCGCCTGACCCCGGCGGGCCCCGACCATGCGCAGATCGCCGCCACCGCCGGCATCGTCGACTATCTCGAGCAGATCGCTCAGCTTGCGCCCGCCAGCATCGAGGGTGCCGATCCTTTCCGCCGTGCCCATGCAGCCATGCGCGCCCAGGAAATCGCCTTGGCCACGCCGCTGCTCGATCATCTACGCAGCCGCAATGATATCCGTCTCATCGGCCCGTCCGACCCTACCCTGCGCGCCCCCACGATCTCGCTCCTCCACAAGGAGCCGGGCATCGACATCGCCCGCCGCCTTGCGCGTCACGGCGTCATGGCGTCCGGCGGCAATTTCTACGCCGTACGGCTCCTCGAAGCCCTCGGCATCGACCCGCACAATCACGGTGTCCTGCGCCTGTCCTTCGTGCACTATACGACACCCGAGGAAATCCAGCAGCTCATCACCGCGCTCGACGCCGAGCTTTAGTGCTTGGACCTTGGCCTTGGCGCCACCCCACCCTCAATCCTTCCCCATCAAGGGGAGGGAAGCGCAGGGCGCAGTGCTAGTGTTCATCGACTCCCCCTGAGGGGAGGGATCTAGGGTGGGGGTTCAGGCCTCGCCCGGTCCAACAAGCCCATAGAGAGCCCCTTCCCCCCATGTCCCGTCCAATCGCCTCCGCGCTTCTTCTGCTCTGCACCATGTTCTGGGGATTTGCCTTCATCGCCCAAAAATCGGCGATGGACGCCATGGGGCCGCTGACCTTTGCCGGTGTTCGCTTTCTCATTGGCGGGCTGCTCATCCTGCCGTTGGCCCTGCACGAGCTGCGCCGCAAGGCCATTCGTCTCACCGGAACCCACTGGTTCTTCATTCTGGCCATGAGCACGGTCTTCTTCCTCGGCTCCTGGCTGCAGCAGGCGGGCCTGGCCACGACGACGGCCACCAATGGCGGATTTCTCACCGGGCTCTACGTGTTCTTCGTGCCCCTGCTTGGCTTCCTGCTCTTCCGCACCCGCCCGCATCCCATCATTTTCGCTGGCGTACCGCTGGCCCTGGTGGGTATCTATTTCCTCAATGGCGGCGGGCTCGACAGCTTCAACGCCGGGGACTGGCTCATCGTCTTCAGCGCTATTTTCTGGGCCATGCACGTGATCCTGCTCGGCCACGTCGCGAAAATGACCGGCCTGCCGATCTTCGTTTCCTCCGTCAGCTTCCTCGTCGCCGGCATTGCCGCCAGCACCATTGCCCTGCCCACCGAGGCGCCAACCCTGGCCGCCATTTCCGCCGGCTGGATCGAAATCGCCTATGCGGCCGTGCTCTCCACGGCGGTGGGCTTCACCCTGCAGGCCGTCGGCCAGCAACATGTCCCGGCGGCCAATGCCGCCATCATTCTCTCGGCCGAAAGCCTCTTTGCGGCGCTGGGCGCGGCCGTCGTCCTGGGCGAGCGCCTGCCTGCGGTCGGTTATGCCGGCGCGGCGCTGATCTTTGCCGCCATCCTTCTGGTCGAAGCCATTCCGCCCCTATGGGCCCGCCGCAGGGTGCATGTGCCGCGCACGGTGAACTGAAGCTCCTAATCCGCGTAGCGGTACATCTGGTAACTTTTGCAGATGACGAAGGCCACGCAACCCTTGAGCGTGATCTGGTCTTCGCTGACCTGGGTGATCGTTCCGGCCGCGCTCTGCCCGTAAATATGCAGTTCTCCTTGCCATTGGCCGGGCTGCGTCTGCACCGCATGGTCGATCAGCATGGTGTTGAGATAGGGCAGGTTTTCCGCATTGTCCGCGCCATTGCCCAGCCAGATGAGTTCCGCGCAAAGCTGGGTGCCGTCACCGCACAGGGTCACGTCATAGCGGGAATCCCGCATTTCGATTTCCCAAACACCCACCGGAGACGCCACGGCGCCAAATGTCGTCGTCAAGGACAGTGCCGCTGCCAGTACCACCCGCATCATGGCGCATGCCGATACATCTGGTAGGTCTTGCACACGACCAGGAATGCGCAACCCGACAGGGTCATGTGGTTTTCGCTGCGCTGGGTGATGGTGCCGCTCAACTGGTGACCGAACAGGTGCAGCGTGCCCTTCCACCGCCCTGGCCCCGAAGGCGCCAGCGCCTCGGCCATGGGGCGGTTGAGATAGGGCTTGTATTGCTCATTATAGTCGGCGTCCGAAAGCCACACCAGTTCGCCGCAGAGCCGCGTTCCGTCCCCACATAGGTCGAGCGCAAAGCGCGTATCCCGCGTTTCCAGCTCCCACACCCCGGCAGGCGAGGCGGCCGCGGGCAAAATGGGGAGACACAGGAGTACAATTGCGGCCACGCGGCGCACAAGTCTGGACATGATTGGCCTCTGACAGTTCTGCTGCGTCAAGCCTGACCTCCCCCATATGAACCCAAGCTGAACAATGGATGCCTGTAATAAATCTGCCGATGCATTAGTGCCGTCACTTGCCTGTCATCTTGCCTCTCTAGGGTCCGGCCTATCCCGGCTCCCCCCATTGGCCAGGATTGCCGGCCCCGCGTCCCCAACGCCGCGCCGGCATCGGAGGGCCCGGACCGCCAACCCCCGGCCTTCCCGACCGACAAGATCGGTCCTGGCCGCCTCAGGGCGGCCTTTTTTTGTGGACCGCCCCGGATTTCGCCTCGCGCCCGAACCGCCCCTGGGTCACAAGTGAAATCCCAGTTTCCGGCGCGACCATGGCCAAGCTCTATTTTTCCTATGCGGCAATGAATGCCGGCAAGTCCACCTTGCTGCTGCAGGCGGCCTATAACTACCGCGAGCGTGGCATGCGCCCCCTCCTCTACACCTCCGCGCTCTACGCTGAGGAAGGGGTGGGCCTGATCACCTCCCGCATCGGCATCGCAGAAGAGGCCGAACTCTATGCGGCCGGTGACGACCTCTACCAGTCCATCCGCGACTATCATGAGGAATCCAGGGTCGACTGCGTCTTTGTCGACGAGGCCCAGTTCCTCACGCGCGAGCAGGTCTGGCAGCTTGCCCGCGTCGCCGACCGGCTCAACATACCCATAATGTGCTATGGCTTGCGGACCGATTTTCAGGGCAAGCTCTTTCCCGGCTCCATGGAGCTTCTGGCCATAGCCGACGCCCTGCGCGAAATCCGCACCATCTGTACCTGCGGCGCCAAGGCGACAATGGTTGTGCGCCAGGACATGTCGGGCCGGGTCCTCACCGATGGCGACCAGGTTGCGATCGAGAAATCCGTCTACCTGTCCCTCTGCCGCAAGCATTGGGAAGAAGCTGTCGGTCGCTGGCCGGTGAAGCGACCCGAATAGGAGCCTTATCGATGCAGAACGACGCCACCGAACCCAAGGGCGCCCTGACCATCCGCACCCTCGCCATGCCCGCCGACACCAATCCGGCAGGCGACATCTTCGGCGGCTGGGTCATGAGCCAGATGGACATCGCCGGCGCCATTGCCGCTGTGGAGCGAGCCAGGGGCCGCGTCGTGACCGTGGCGGTGGAAGCCATGACCTTCATTGCGCCGGTCAAGGTGGGGGACGTGCTCTGCGTCTATGCCGAGATCGAGCGCGTCGGCAACACCTCGATCACCGTGGGGCTGGAGGCGTGGGTGCGCCGCAACCGGCTGGCTGATCGCACCAAGGTAACCGAGGCGCGCTTCGTCTATGTCTCCCTGGACGAAAACGGTCAGAAGCGACCCATCCCCACGACCTGATCGCTTTCGCTGGCCGTTCAGCCTGCGTTCAGCCAGACCCGGCTAAATGTTTTCCCGATGCATATGCGCCGGGGCAAATGGATACTTGTCGATCCTGCAATAGATCCCCCGGAACTCTTTGCGTCAGGACTTCGTTTCTGGAGTCACCAACAATAGGCGCGGCCGCCGAATAGCGTCGTCCCGGAGGTCCGGGACCGGCAAGGCCAAGCCCGGAGGAAAGTGTCATGCATCGTCAGACCCGCAAGAAACTTCTGAACCTGGCCACCGGCGTCGCCGTGGCCGCCGCGGCCGTCGTGGTGTTCCTGCCAGCAGCCCAGGCGGCCCCCGGCACCGTCACGACCAATGTCAATGTGCGCTCGGGCCCGGGCACCGGCTATGCCGTGGTCGACGTGGCGCGCGCCGGTCAGCAAGTGGATGTCCAGCGCTGCCAGGGTTCGTGGTGCTATATCGTCAAGCCCGGTCCCGACGGCTGGGTTTCGGCCAACTATCTCAGCGCCAGCGGCCGTCCTGTGAACCCGTCCAATCCGGGCATCTCCTTCGGCTTCACCATCGGCGGACCGGATGGCCCGCAGATCAGCATCGGTGTCGGCAATCAGCCGCAGCCGCGTCCCCCGCGTCCCCCGGTCATTCAGCCCGTCTATGAAGACGTCTGCTTCTATGACCGCACCCGCTTCCGCGGCGACAGCTTCTGCATGGAAGAAGGCCAGGCGATCCGCGACCTGGGTGGCTGGACAGATCGTATTTCGTCTTTCGACAACCCCGATGGCCTGGAAGTTCAGGTCTGCTCGCAGTCGGGCTTCCGCTCCTGCCGGATTTACACCACAGGCGCCTCCTCGCTGGGCGATTTCGACGACTACATCGCCTCTGTCCGCGTCCGCTAAGTTAAAGACAAGTCGAACATTGCGCCGCCCCGAAACGGGCGGCGCTTTACTTTGGAGCAATTGCCAAGCAGGCTAGGCCCGCCCGCAAACAAAGGTGGAAATCGCCATGCGCTCCTTCGTCGCCATTGTCTTTGCCTTAGCCTGCTCGCTGCTCCCTGCCCTCCCCGCTCTGTCCGCGCCCATGGGCGGCAGCCACGGCTGGAGCCGCGAAACCCTGGTCCTGCGCGCCGGACCGGGCAATGCCTATGCCATCACCGGTGAGATTGCCGGCGACCAGGCCATTCGCATCCAGCGCTGTCAGGGCAATTGGTGCAATGTCTATGGCCCGGGCGGCCATGGCTGGACCGGCAAGGTCGCCGTCGATTTCGGCAAGGATCCCCACTGGCCCATTCTCGACCCCGACAACAACTGGCCCGATATCGAGGGCGGCAGCATGTGCTTCTACGAAGGCACGCACTACACCGGCCGCTCCTTCTGCGCTGGCACCGGCGAAGTTTTCCGCGACCTCGCCCTATGGGGCTGGGACAACCGCATCTCCTCGGTAAAGGTCACCGTGGGCACCAGCGCCGCGCTCTGCCGCGACCGCTTCTTCCAGTCCTATTGCGAACGCATCGCCGAAAGCCAGCCGATCCTCGACCGTTATCTCTTGCGCAATCTCTCCTCAATCCGGCTGTACTGAGTTACCCGATATCAGTGCGACGACGTCCCGGCCCTGAGCCGGGGCCCCGGTTCTAGACGGCTCGGGCCGACGCCCGCGGGCCTGCCCCGTTCAGCTTCAACTGTCTCGCGGCCCGGTTTGCGGGCACTCACCCTGCATCTCCCTAAACACCGCATTCAGCGCTGGTTCAGCGCGAAAGGCGCCTAATCCCTCTCACCAAGCGCACCGCAAAAGCGGCCGCACGCAACAACTGATGAGGGAAACCCCATGTCCAACAATCGCAAGCTCTTCGGCGCCATTCTGGCCGCCACCACCCTGCTCACCACCCTGGCCGCAACGGCCGCCCCGGGCGTTGCCACAGGCAATGTCAATGTCCGCACCGGCCCTGGCACGGGCTATGCCAAGGTTGGCGTCCTGCCTGCTGGCGAATATGTCGATGTCAAGCAGTGCCAGGGCTCCTGGTGCTTTGTCGACCGCGCCTCGGGCACGGACGGCTGGGTCTCCAAGAATTACCTCGCCCCCGCTGGTGGTGGTGGTGGTGGAGGCGGCGGTGGCGGAAGCAGTGAAGACATTCCGTTCAACTTCGGCGTAACGGTCGGCCCGGGCGGTCCAAGTTTCTCCTTCGGTATCGGCGATGCGCCGCCACCCCCACCCGCTCCTCCCGCGCCGGCCCAGGCCTGTTTCTTCAAGGGCAACAACTTTACCGGCGCCCAGTTCTGCGTCGCCGCCGGTACTGACGACCCGCACCTGCCGGGCGGATGGAATGACTCCATCTCCTCCATTCGCCTGCAGGGCGGCGCCAAGGTTACCGTCTGCAAGAACAATTGGTATGCCGGCGCCTGCACCACCTACAGCAACGACAAGCCGCTGCTGGGCACCTACAACAACAAGATCTCGAGCTATCAGGTCTTCTGATAACAGCCGAGCAAGACAAGGAGGCGCCGTCTTCATGACGGTGCCTCTTTTATACCTCTTCCGCCGGCCCTGCGGCAGGAATAGCCTTCAGATGTGCGCAGAGTCGCCACCCCGGCGTCTCGCGCCACATTTTGGGGGGACTCTCACCATGCCAGCACTGGCACAACTCTATTTCCGCACGGCCATATTGTTCCTGATCGCCGGGATCAGCATCGGCATCTTCATGTCCATCAGCGGCAATCACGCCGTCATGGGCGCCCATGCGCACATAAACCTGCTCGGCTGGGTCACCAGCGCCCTGTTCGGCACCTATCTCGCGCTCAACCCTGCCAAGGCGGCCGGCCTGCTGCCCCGGCTGCAATATGGCGTCTATGTCCTGGGCGTCCTGGCCATGGGCACGTCGCTCTACCTGATGCTTGACGGCAATGCGAGCATCGAACCCGTCGTCGCCGTCAGCTCTTTGGTGGCGTTTGCCGGCGTCCTTCTGTTCGCCGTCATCATCTTCATGCCAGCCCGAAGCTGAATGTGAACTGGCGCGTTGGCGATCAGCGTCAACGCGCCGGCTACGCGGCCGCCCGTCCAGCGACGCGATTGGTCAGCGTCTCGAGATCCTTGAGCAAGTCGCGATAAGGTTCCAGATCACTGCCCCGGCACAAATCCTGCTGCGCAAAGATCAGCGCATCGGCATAGCACACCGCTTCGGCCGGCTTGAGCGGCACACCATCGACGGCCACCGCATCCAGGCAGTCGAAGCTGTGCATCGCCACTTCGGTCAGCAGATGCAGTCCTGCCAGCCCGGCGAGGTCCCGGGTCAGCGCGGCCCAATCGCACCCCTGGTCAACTTTCGTTGCGTCCCAGTTCTGCAATAGCTCCACCAGCGGAATAACCGCAGAACCGATCTGCTGTTCCACATCGGCCTTGAGCGCCGCAACCGCCCGGGCCGACGACATATTGGCGCCGCTGCGGCTGACCCCGCCGGGCCGGACGGCCTCGCGATGAAACTTGGTTTTGACGGTGACCAACCGTCCGCCGGTTTCCTCACCCATCGGCATCCTCCAGGTTGATCGCTTGCTCATCCGTTTGCCGCCGCTTGGGCACACCGGCATGGTCCTCCTCGCGGAAGCGCCGGTCCGGTCCGTAATAGGTTTCGCTTTCCCAGAACGGGCGCGGGCGGCGGGCGATCCAATTGATCCGGTCATAGAGCACCACCGGCGCCACCGGCTTGGACAGCACGAAATTGGCCCCGCAATCCCGCGCCTGTCCCACACTGATGCGCCGGGCGGTGCCCATGGTGACGATCATCGGGATGGAGCGGCATTTGTGCTTGGTGTCCAGCCGCACGGCACGAACGAAGTCGATCCCACTGCTCATGGATTTGGCTGCACCAGGCTTTGGTAAGTCTGCCGCACAGATCAGGAAGTCCACATCGCGATCCGCCAAAAGGCGGGCCGCCGTTTGGGCCTCACTGGCTTCATGAACGGTCTTGGCCCCGAACCCATAAAGCAGCCTGCGGAACAACTCGCGATAAAGATCGCTCGGATCGGCAATGAGAAAGCCGATTTCCGAGAGATTGACCGAGTCTTCTGCGAATTTGAGCGCCATGATGAATACGTATTCTGGTCGAAAACTGCTGACACTCCCTTAAGCGCAACAGTCCATTTGCAGGGCTTGCCGGGCCTGCGGCGTTCGGCCTCAGCGCAGCAGCGGAAACACCGCCCGCACCTTTTCCTCCCGCAGCCACAGCGCCGCCCACACCGCAAGCCCCAGATAGATCGAAAACAGCGTGTGGCTGAACAGCGGATTGTCGACCCGAAGATTGGCGGCCAGCGACGCACCCAGCAGGCCCGTGGTCAGCACCGCACCCAGCAATGCCGTCCGCGGAATGAGGAAAAGGACCATGCAGCCCACCTCGATGCAGGCGATCAGCACGAGGTACTTGGCGGGCCACCCGACCACTTCCATCGGCTCGAGCGCCGCCTCCATCCCCATGAACTTCGGCGTCGCCGAGGCAATTGCCAGAAACAGCGCGATCAGCACGCTCAAGACCCAACCTGCAATTTTCATTCTTCGTCCCCGTTGGCAGCCCATGCTGCCTCTGCCCAAGCGACGAACATCAAAGCGGAACTTCGACATGGTCGGCAACAGAAAGTCGGCTCTCCTCCTCGCCCCATTCTTCGAAGGCTAGGTGGGGGAACCGTCGCCCCTGCTCTTGCTCATCCGCGGTCCTTGCTGTTACCCCTCACCCTCCTCCGCTCTGAAAGCCCGCCCATGATCCCCTGGCAAAAACTTGGCGAGACGACCATGCCCGGCGGCGGCCCGATGACGCTGATGCAGCGCGGCACCGAATTCTCGGTCATGTCAGGCACCATCACGCTGATGAACAGCCGCATGAGCAATTCCGAAGAGCAACTCGCCAACATGTCCGCTGCCCGCCTCGGCTCACGCGCCGGGGCCCGCATCCTGATCGGCGGGCTGGGCCTGGGCTTCACCCTGCGCGCGGCGCTCAAATGCTTTGCCGCCGACAGCGAGATTGTGGTGGCCGAACTGGTGCCCGAGATCGTCGAATGGGCGCGTGGGCCCCTCCTGCCGCTGCATGGCGACAGCCTCGACGATCCCCGAGTCCGCATCCACCTGGGCGATGTCGCCACCGCCATCAGTGGCGGCAAGCCCTTCGACGCCATTCTGCTCGACGTGGACAATGGTCCGGACGGACTCTTCCGTCCCGCCAATGATCGGCTCTACAATACCGCCGGCATCGCCGCGGCTCGCGCCGCGCTGACCCCGGGCGGCCATCTGGCGATCTGGTCGTCGCACCCCGACGCCCGCTTCACCAAGCGCCTGAAACAGACCGGCATGCAGGTAGAGGAAGTCACCGTCCGCGCCCGCGCCAACGGCAAGGGCGACCGCCACACGCTCTGGTTCGCCACAAAGTAGGCCGGCCTATGCCGGGTCGTAGACCTCGTCTGCCGGCAGCCGCAGCAGCCTCTCGGCCATATCCTGCTTGAGCCAGGCCAGGTGCTGGTCCTCCTCCGGCGTCCGGTCGGGCTTCCGGCCGAGCAGGATGAATTCTTCCCGCACAATCCCCTCGCGAATGATCAGTTTGACCTGTCGCCCCCGATAGCCGAGCACGAAGACATAGCCCTTGAGTATCTCGCCCCGCTCCAGCGCCAACAAGCCATCGTCGATCGTGTAGCGGCCTTCCGTTGTCGCGCGGGTCACCATCTCAAAGGCGTCACGTCCCCCTTGCCCCTTGAAGGGCGTGCGGACCGTGATCTCGCGGCGCTCCGCCGGCGCATCCGGGCTCAACAGCGGTAGCGCCCGCTGCATCACCTTGAAGGCATGGGCCACCCCACCCGGAAACCCGAAGCCGTGATAGCGGTTGAGGTCTTCCACCGTATAGGTGAGTGGACGGCCGTCTTCGTGGACGACGAGAAAATCGATCATTGTTGTGGGTTCCTGTCATATGCGGCGCGGATCCAGGGCAGGAAGCCATCAAGGAAGCGCGTCGTCGCCGGCATGAAATGGCTGCCGTGGTGGTAAAACGGGTCGAGGCTGGTAATGACCATGCGGCCCCGCGTGGTCACCTCGTCCACATAGAGAATGACCTTGCCTTCGCCATTGACGGCCAGCACCTCCACGCCATCGGGCGGGTCGAACCAGCCATGCAGGTGCCAGGTCACGTCGCGCTGCGTCAGCCGGCTGAACAGGTCATGCCCCGGCGCCGCAATGCGCACGCCAAGGTCCGCCCCGGGCGTCAGCCACCACCAGAAATTGGTCGGCTGGGGCATGAAGGTGATCCCAGGCAAAAAGAGCTGGCTCTCGCTTTCTCCGGTGGCCACAATCGTCCCGCCACCATCGAGATACGCCTGCAATTGGGCCTTGTGCTGCGCCATCCGGTCGACCGGCGTACGGCAGGGAATGATCACGACGTTGAAGGCCGAAAGGTCGGTATCCGGCAGGTCCTCCGGCCGCACCAGCGCATCGAAATAGCCGGCATAGCGCGGCGCCTCAAAACTTTCGATGTGATAGTAGGCGCCGGGATGGATCGCGAGAATGGCCATCAGATTTCTCCATTGGCCCAGGCGATGATGCGGCTGGTGAGCAGCGCGCCATGCCCGGCCTCCCCGCCCATGCCGCCCAAATCATTACCCGCATGGGAAAACACGCGCCCACCCCCGGGCAGCCGCCATTCCCAGTCGATCGGCAACAGCGCCGGCCCGATCCCGTTGACCGCCACGCCCCCCGCGGGCAGCGGATTGTGCCCCCGGCCATAAAACCCCGCGACACCCTTGTTCTCTTCGAGGCTCTTCTGCGCGATCCCGGCAAAGATCGGATGCTCGCTCAGCCGCACCATCGCAAAATCCGCCCGCTTCGGCCTTTCCAACGGACGATAAAGGTCCAGCCCCGGCAGGAAGCGGCGCAGCACATGCCCGTTGAAGAACCAGTTGCCGCCCCTTTCGAGCAAGCGCGATACCGCCGGCATGTGTTCCAGCCAGCCAATCTGGTCGAGATGGGTGGTGGTGATGATACCGCGCGCGACATCGATATGCCCCTCGGTCAACTCGGCCTCGCGGATCACCGTGAGCCGCTCGTCCCCGGCATAGCCCGCTGGCGGCGGACCAAAGTGAGAATGAACAAACAACACGCTCATGCCGCACGCGCTCCGGCAAAAGCCGGCAGCACCGCCCGCTGCGCCACCCCGTCGCTCCCACTGAGGGCAACAAAGCGCATCGGCACGCCATAGAGACGCTCCAGATGCTCGGGCGTCACCACCTCATGCACCGGCCCCTTCAACGCGTGCGCATCCGGCAACATCAACAGCGCCGTATCGGCGATCGCCAGCGCATGATTGGGGTCATGGGTGGTGAAGACGATCGCCTTGTCGCGCGCCTGCCTGAGCCCGTCGAGCAGGCCGAGCAGCCGCTGCTGGTTGGCGAGATCCAGCGCCGCGCCGGGCTCGTCGAGCACCAGCACATCCGACCCCGTGGCCAGCGCCCGCGCCAGCAGCACCAATTGCCGCTCGCCGCCCGACAGATGATCGAACCGCTCCGCAGCAAACCGGCTCGCGCCCACGCGCTCAAGCGCGGCCCGCGCATCGCCAAAATCCTCCGGCCCGGGCTGACCAAAGAGCCCGAGGCTCGCCGCCCGCCCCATGACCACCACATCGATGACCGTGTAGCTCGCCTGCGACGAGGCCGTCTGCGGCACATAGCCGACAATGGCGGGTGCCTGACGCTCCCCCCCGTCGAGGCGCTGGAAACCCAGCATCGAGCGCAGCGCTGTGGTCTTGCCCCGTCCATTCGGCCCGAGAATGGCCATGCACTCGCCGCGCGGCACCGAAAAACTCAGGTTCTCAAAGATCGTCCGGGTGCCGAAGCGCACCCTTGCCTGGTTGAGGCCGATCATCAGCCTGCTCCCTTTTCGCGATAGTGCTGGCGGATCAGCAGTGCAAAGACCGGCGCGCCGACAATGGCGGTGAGCACGCCGAGCGGAATTTCTGCCGCCGTCAGCGTCCGCGCCAGCGTGTCGATGGTGACCAGATAGGCGGCTCCGAGCAGCGCCGAAGCCGGCAACAGCTTGCGATGGTCATGCCCGACAATCAGCCGGCAGGCATGCGGAATGACAAGGCCAATCCAGCCCACGATCCCCGACACCGCCACCTGCGCGCCGACCACCAGCGCCACCATGGCAAAGATCAGCCAGCGCTCGAGGTCCGGCCTGGCCCCGAGGCTCTTGGCCTCGGCCTCGTCCAGCGACAACACATTGAGCCGGAAGCGCAGCGACCAGAGCACGATCAGTCCGACGACGATCCCCGGCGTCGCGATCAGCACCCGCTCCCAGGTTGCGGTCGCAAAGCTTCCCAACAGCCAATAGACAATGGCCGGCAGCGAGGAATTGGGGTCGGCGAAATATTGCAGCAGCGACACGAAGGCCGAGAACAGCGCCCCCACCACCATGCCCGACAGGATCACCGTGACGATCTGCGTCCGCCCGTCGATCCGCGCGATGGCCCCTACCAGCGCCAGCGCCGAGAGACCGAAGACGAAAACCAGCGCCAGCAGCGGAAAGCCCCAGATACCCGCCGAAATCGCCAGTGCCCCGCCAAAGGCCGCGCCCTGCGAAATGCCCAGCACCTGCGGCGAGACCAGCGGATTGCGGAACACGCCCTGCAGTGCCGCCCCGGAAATGGCGAGCCCCGCCCCGCAGACCACCGCCAGGATCACCCGCGGCACCCGCACCAGCCAGACAATGCGTTCGTCGATGGCCTCGGGCATGGCGGTAGGGTCGTGGAGGCTCTGCCAGATGATGGCGATGGCCCGATCCACCGGCACGGCATAGCGCCCCACGCAGACGCTGACCGCGAGGCTCACCAGCAGCAGCGCGACCAGGATCACAAAGGTCAGGGTGGACCGGGTCCAGCGCCAGGTGGGCTGGCCCGCGGCCTGCCCTTCGCTTGCAGCGCTCATTCTCACTTGGCCGCGAACTGGTCGTAGCCAAAGCCATCACCCTGGAAGCTGGTCCAGATGATGCCGTCGATGTCCGCGTCGGTCAGCTCATAATTGTAGAGGGTCCGGTAGGCGTCGCGCATCTCGGCCCGCAGGTCGAAATCGAACAGGTCCGGATGCAACAGTTCGGCCAGCCACATCCAGGTCAGCGGCGATTCCTGGCTCGGCGGGTCCCAGCGATAGCCGCCCAGCGGCATCTTGTAGACGCGCTTGTCCTGCGCCGCCTTGGTCAGCGACAGGATCGGATCGTCATAGACCCAGCTCACATCCAGTTCCGGCTCGAAGCTGTTGAGCAGGATGACATCGGGATTCCACTGCGCAATCTGCTCGCGATTGATCGACTGGTTGCCCTCCAGCTCCGCGGCCGCGTTCCTGCCGCCGGCCAGCGCGATCGACCAGTTCTGGTAGCTGTTGGCCGCGCCATTGGCAGTGATGTCCGACAGCGACCGTCCCATGTAAAGCACATTGGGACGCTCTTCCTCGCCCAGCGACTCGGTGACTTCGGCAATCTCCTGCCGCACCTCTTCGCGCCAGGCTTCGTGCGCCTCGTAGCGCTCGGGCTTGCCGATGGCCGTCGCCACATTGCGCATATAGGTGCGGGCATTGTCTTCATTGCCATAGACGATCAGCATGGCGTTGAGCCCGGCATTAAGGATCGGGTCGACAATTTCCGGCCCCCGTCCACCCCACTGGATCACCAGGTCCGGATCGGCGGCGGCCAGCGCCTCGACATTGGGCACGAAGTCAGTGCCGGTCACGGCATCGGTGATCGAAAGGGCGTTGGGGAATATCCGTCCCAGAATGCCTTCTTCCAGCGCCGTCAGCGATAGCGGGTTCATGCCCACCAGCTTGTCCGCACTGCCATCAATGGCAATCACGCCCGAAGCCATTGGCATGGGAATGGTCACGATCCGCTCGGCGGGCTTCTCCAACGCAATTTCGCGCCCCTCCTGGTCGGTAAGGCTGATGGATTGCGCATGGGCCCCAATTGGCATGAGGGCGAGCAGGATCGATGCAGCGCCGGCAATCCGGCGCACATGGGCGCGATTCATTGGTCTTCTCCTTAAGCCGCTTGAGACGCTCGGCAGGAGCAGTCCTAGTTAAACAGGACTACGTGTGTCAAGTTTAAATATGACACAAAAACACCACTTTATCACCAATGCCCGCTCAGCGGTCGACGCAGCCCCCTGACTCACGCTCGTCGCCTTGTGACGACGACACCAGGATCACGGCGACGTTGATTGGCCGGAGGTCTTTTTCGAACGCCGCTCATAGGCCAGCATCACCATTGCCGCAGGCACCGCCAGCGCCAGGGCACCCCAGGACATCTTGCGACGCTCGCGGCGCGGGGCCGCGTCCTTGTCGTCATCCTTGCCCGGCCAGGGCTCCCCGAGCGTATCGGCAACATAGGCGCCCCGCTCCCCCATCGGCTGCCGCTCACCAGTGGTTGAATCCCGCGCGGTCTGGTGTTCCAGCTCGGAATTGAGCACCGCGCCGATGATCACCACCGTGGCCGAGATCCACAGCCAGGTCATCAGGCCGATCACCGCTCCCAGCGGGCCATAGGTGGCATTGTTGTCCGAGAAATTGGTCACATACCAGGAAAGGCCCACCGAGCCTGCCCCCAGCGCCACCACTGCCAGCACCACGCCAGGGCTGATCCAGCGCCAGCGCGCCTCCTCGCGGCTGGCGCCCCAGCGGTAAAGCGCCGCAATCATCAGCGACAGCACCACCAGCATGGCGCCATAGCTGCCGATGCGCACAGCCCATTCCAGCCCCCCGCCCCCGGGTAGCAGTTCGACCAGCATGGGCATGATCACCACGACGGCGATCACCAGCACCGCCGCAATGGCGCCGCACAGGGTAAACACCATCGCCACCAGCGCGACCTGCAGAAAATTCCGCTTCTCCTGCTCGTGATAGGCCACGTTCATCGCCTCGAACATTGCCTTGACGCCGGCGCTGGCGCTCCACAAGGCGATGCCGAGCGATACCAGCAGGGTCCAGCCCAGCGTGTTGCTGCTTTCGGAAGTGAGCCGCGTCAGCTGGTCGTTGACGATCTCCAGCGCCCCGGGTGGCACGATGCCGCGCAACAGGTCGACATGGTCGAGCACGTTCGAGCTGTCGTAGAATAGCCCATAGATCGACACGAAAGCGGTCAAGGTCGGAACCAGCGACAGCAGCAGATAGAAGGTCACCCCGGCGGCCGTAAGCAGAATGCGGTTCTCGGTGATGTCACCATAGATGCGCCAGACCACGTCTTTCAGGCCTGGCGCCGGAATCTGGACAGGGTTATCGGCCGCCCGGCCACGGCCACCGGCCGCGGCGGAGTTTGCATTATCGGACATCGGTTTCTCCCGGCAGGTGCGAGGGTGCAGCGGGCCCGCCCGCCGCACCCTCGACAAGACTTTAGTGACGGCTTGGCGAACCGTCTGGCCGGGCGGCCTCCGCGGCCTCGCCTTTGGCCTTGTCATAGAGCTCGCTGGCCTGCTCGGACGCACCCTCATAGATCTCGGCCGCCCTCTCACGGCCTTGGTCATAGAGCGCCTCAGCCTGCTCGCCAGCCTTGTCCTTCACCTTGTCGGCCGTTTCGCCCATCAGGGCGTCTTCCTGCTCGGTATGCGGCAGTGCCGAACCGAAAGCGGCGCCGGCTGCAAAAGCCAGGGCTCCGGCTACCAGCGGCTGGTCGCGGAACTGCTGCATGATGGTGTGGTTGAGAGAATTGAGCTGTTCGCTCATCACCCGGCTCGCTTCCGCCGCCCGATCCCGGGCGACCTGGGCACCATGGCCAACCGCACTGCGCGCGTCGTCCGCCATGCCTTGCGCCCGGCGCCAGTTATGCGACGCCCAGCCGCCGGCTTCGTCCAGCAGATTGCCGGTCTCGTCGCGAAAATGCTGCACCTGCTCACCGGTCTGATCGGCAAAACCGCGAAAGCGGCGCCCGGTCTCATCCATGAAGTGACCCGCGCGCCGGCCGGCCTCGTCAGAGGCGGCGCGATACTTCTTGCCGGCATCATCAATGAACTCGCTGATGTGCTGGCCGTTATCGTCGCGCTGGTGCGACACCCGCTGCATGCTCGAGCCGGTAATGGTCGCAACCGGGTAGTCTTCATAATCGTCGTGGCTGGCATAGCCGCGCCGCCCGTTGATGCTCTCGTCCCACTGCCGATCGGTCTCGGACTGGGTTGGTGCAGGCTTGGCCATCAGCCAGGCCAGGCTGACGCCGAGCAGCGCCACTGGCAACGGGTTGGCGGTCACATTGCGCTGCAGGCTGGACACGAACTGGCCGCCGCCGCTCTTGGTATAGGCGAGCAATTCGTCCACCAGCTGGCCGGGCGACAGCCGTTCCTGGATGCTGTCGATCCGGTCATCCAGCTTGGCGCGCTGCATCTCGACTTCTCGCTGCAGCTCTTCGGAACTTTTCCTACCGTTTTCGTAAGCCATTAGAGCCTCTCCTTGACCATGTTCGCATCCCGTCCGAGCGAGCTCGTGGTGCGGTTGAGATTGAGATTGGACGCCCTGAGGGTGCTCAGGCCTCGGGAAATGAAGACCCAGGCAATGATGCCGACTACGACGGTTACAATGCCTGCCGCCACCGCGTTGGAGACGGTAACACTCATTTCCAGGGCCGTGATGAAATAGGCTGCGAGCAGCGTCACCAGGGCGCTGAGCAGCACCCCAAGCGCGCCCAGGGCGAGCACGCCCCCAACCAGCAGGGACACGGCCCCGCCCATCATCTCGCCGACCTTTTCCGAGGTTTCTGCCTTGGCCAGCTGTATCTCCTTGCGGAACAGCCCGGAGATGTCGTTCACCAGACCAGACAGCAGGTCACCCAGCGAACGCTCGTGATTAACCTGAGACATTGCCACCTCCCCGATAGTCGCGGGACTGGCCATAGGCCGATGGCGTTGCAGTGGCAGCACCACCCGCGCCGGCTTTGCCATAAGCGGAATCCGATGGCGCCTGCGTCGCACCCGGCTGCTGTGCCAGTTGTTCGCGCCGATGCGCCGAAGCGCCGGCAAACCGGCTGGCCATGAAGCCGGCTAGGGCCGCCGCGCCCAGGAAAGCCAGCGGCTGTGTCCGACCGAAACGTTGCGCCTCACCCATGAGGTCATCGACACTCTTGCCTTCGACCTGCTTGCCGAAACGATCCAGGCTATGCGCCAGATCACGGGCATAGCGGGCAGTGGTGGCCTGTTCGCCATCCAGTTCATCGGCAACCTTGGAGATCGCCGAGGCGATGCCGGTGATCTGCGTCGCGGCATAATCCTTCTGGTCGGCGGCGAAGGATTTCGCCTGCTCGCTGGCTTCGCCAACCTTGGCCTGCGCCTCGTGCTTGAGCGCCTGCGCATCTTCTGCAGCGCGGTCGGTGGCCTTGCTCAGGTCACTCTGCACCCGCTCGGCTGCGCCACTGGCATCCTGCTTCGCGCGGTCTTCGACAGCGCCGGTTGGCGTACCGGACATATCCCTGTTATCGGAACTCATTGTCACCTCCTGATTTTGTCGGGCGGCCTTCCGCCCTTGTGGAGGCAATGTTGCGAACCGGTCATGGTTCCGCAGGTCGCGCAATGTGTTCGTGATCGGACCCCGTTCCCATTCCGTTCGCATCGTGCTAACAACCGTGATCCGTTTCCCTGCTGACATTGCGTGACAGAGCACCCATCTATGGGTTCATCTGTCTCCGCCCCTCTTGCTGATCCACGAGCGCGCCATGGCCCCCAAATCGACCCGCCCCGGCAAGGCCGAATTCTCCATCGACGACTTCATCGGCGAGATCGAAAAGGCCGAGGATTTGCAGGCCTCCAAGCCGCTTTATGCCGAGCGCATGAAGAACAAGCGCGCCCTCGACCGCGCCGAGGCGGCCGAGAAGGCCGCCAAAGAACCCAAGACCCCGCTGGAAAAACGCCGCACCACCAAGGCCAGCCACGACACTGCCACCGGCATGTCCAAACGCACCGGCAAGACCAAGATCAACTCGGTCGACCGCGTCGATTTCGATGGCATGGGCGAGGCCCCGCAGGCCGGTTTCGGCCACATGCCGAGCAAGCCCTTGTCCGCCCGCGACATCTCCCGCACCGCCGCCGCTGATCCCGAGACCCAGGCCAAGCTGCGCGAAGCCCTCGACGCCTCGGTGAAGAAGAACAAGGCCCGCAAGAACGAGGATGTCTCAAACGCCACCACTGTCGGTGTCACCGCCACGGTCAAGGCGCTCGAACAGATCATCCTGCATGGCCGCAAGGAGGTGGAAGGCTCCGCCCCCTGGGTGCCGCACCGTCCCGAGCGCCCCGCCAAGTCCGGCGAGTCCCGCCCCTTCCGCCTCGCCACCGAATACGAACCCCGCGGCGACCAGCCCACCGCCATTGCCGAGCTGGTGGAAGGCATCGAGAACGGAGAGACCGACCAGGTCCTGCTCGGCGTCACCGGCTCGGGCAAAACCTTCACCGCCGCCCAGGTCATCGCCCGCACCCAGCGCCCCGCGCTGATCCTGGCCCCCAACAAGACCCTCGCCGCCCAGCTCTATTCCGAGTTCAAGGGCTTCTTCCCCGACAATGCGGTCGAATATTTCGTTTCCTACTACGACTACTACCAGCCCGAGGCCTACGTCCCGCGCACCGATACCTATATCGAGAAGGAATCCACCATCAACGAGCAGATCGACCGCATGCGCCACTCGGCCACGCGCGCGATCCTCGAGCGCAACGACGTCATCATCGTCGCCTCGGTCTCCTGCATCTACGGCATCGGCTCGGTGGAAGACTACACCGCCATGACCATCGACGTGCAGAAGGGCCAGCAGATCGACCAGCGCCAGCTGCTCGCCAAGCTCGTCGCCCTGCAATACAAGCGCGGCGATACCGGCTTCGTCCGCGGCACCTTCCGCGTCCGCGGCGATACGGTGGAAATCTTCCCGGCCCACTATGAAGCCGCCGCCTGGCGCGTCTCCCTCTTCGGCAACGAGATCGAGTCGATCACCGAATTCGATCCCCTCACCGGCAAAAAGTCCGCCGACCTCACCTTCATCCGCATTTATGCGAACTCACACCACGTGACGCCGCGCACCACCATGAACCAGGCGATCAAGCTGATCCGCTCCGAACTGGCCGCGCGCCTCCAGGAACTCAACGGCGCCGGCCGCTTCCTCGAGGCCCAGCGCCTCGAACAACGCACCCTGTTCGATCTCGAAATGATGGAAGCCACCGGCTCCTGCGCCGGCATCGAGAATTATTCGCGCTACTTTTCCGGCCGCAAGCCCGGCGAGCCGCCCCCGACCCTGTTCGAATATCTCCCCGACAATGCGCTGGTCTTCGTCGACGAAAGCCATGTCACCATCGGCCAGCTCGGCGCCATGTATCGCGGCGACCTCCGCCGCAAGGCGACCCTGGCCGAATATGGCTTCCGCCTCCCCTCCTGCATGGACAATCGCCCCCTGCGCTTTGAGGAGTGGAACGCCATGCGCCCGCAATCGGTCTATGTCTCGGCCACCCCCGGCTCCTGGGAAATGGACCAGACCGGCGGCGTCTTCGCCGAACAGGTCATTCGCCCCACCGGGCTGATCGATCCCCCGGTCGAAGTGCGCCCGGCCACCCATCAGGTCGACGATGTCATCGACGAAATCCGCCAGACCATCAAGGCCGGCTACCGCACGCTCTGCACCGTCCTCACCAAGAAAATGGCCGAGGACCTCACCGAATACATGCACGAACAGGGCATCCGCGTGCGCTACATGCATTCGGACGTCGACACCATCGAGCGCATCGAAATCATCCGCGATCTGCGCCTGGGCGCCTTCGACGTGCTGGTGGGCATCAACCTCCTCCGCGAGGGCCTCGACATCCCCGAATGCGGCCTCGTCGCCATTCTCGACGCCGACAAGGAAGGCTTCCTCCGCTCCGAAACCAGTCTGATCCAGACCATCGGCCGCGCCGCCCGCAATGTCGACGGCAAGGTGATCCTCTATGCCGACAACATGACCGGCTCCATGGAACGCGCCTTGGCCGAAACCAACCGCCGCCGCGAAAAGCAGATCGCCTATAACGAGGCCAACGGCATCACCCCCCAATCGGTCAAAGCCCGCATCAACGACATCGTCGACAGCGTCTACGAAAAAGACCACGTCACGGTCAGCATCGGCAAAGGCAAGGACGGCAAGGAAAAGACCGTCACCGGCGACAATCTGGCCACGGTCATCAAGGACCTGGAACGGGAGATGCGGGAAGCGGCGACGAACCTTGAATTCGAGAAAGCTGCGAGACTGCGGGATGAAGTCAAGCGGTTGAGGGAGATGGAGCTGGATACGCTGGAGGGCTCGGGCATGACCGACGCCTAGCGTCGGGCAAATCTCTCCTGTGGAGAGATTTGAATGCACGAGGCCATGAGCGCTATGCGCGAATGGCCGGGGAGGTCAGTTAGTCCCGCCTTCCCACCACGCGTCACCCTCGGGCTTGACTCGAGGGCTCTGCACTTCCGGTGAAAAGGCCCTGACTTCGTACGAAGTAAGTGTGCAATGCTCCAATAGGCAATCCGAACTACACGAGTCCGCTTTCCCACGGCACTGGCGCGTAATACGCCATGCAGTCCTCGATGTATATGGCCCAAACAGTAGATGGATCGGCCCCGGGGCACTCAATTTGGAAGCGATTAGTATCGACCGTGTAGGTTCGATCAAAAAGGTCAGAGGCGACTCGCAGCTTCAACCCCTGCAAACCGCCGCTATGTGGGTAAGTTAGAAGAAAGTGCAAGCAACCAGCATCATAATACAACTCGCGAATGTATATCGAACGCCTCTGGAATATATTTGACTGTCTTTCTACAATTAGAGGGACGCTTGGAACAAAGTCTCCCAGAGAGTGTTTCAGCGTAGCCAGATCTTGCACGGTCCGACACACAACTGCATTTAGCAAATTTGTCGACACTTCATGCTCGACAACCACTTCGGACATGCGAGCCTCGCGGATAGCATCTCCATCGGTGGCCGGTGGTGCATCATGGTATATCTTGAAAAAATCCAACTGGTCGAAAGCAGGATCGCCGCTTTGAACTTGAGCACCTAGGTGCGCAAAATTACCGTACAAAAATCCACTCGACGGAAGTGTCAAAATCTTCTTGAAGTCAAAGGCCAACATAATCGGAATAGACATGTGCGGATCCACTCGATATGGATCCCCAATCCTTTTTATACCTTCAGTTTTCAGGTGAAATGAGTTCCTGGGCCTGAAATATAGCCGAGCATAATTATGAGCCACCGGATTGTTCCAGAGGGCGCCTTGGTTGGCCACGTCACACAACAACTCCCCGGCACCGTTCCGGCAGCGCAAGGCACCTCCACGCAAGATGGCAACCGCTACCTCAAGTTGGCAGGCGTGGAACAAGTGACTCGCCCACATCAGCCGCGGGAAACCTTGTAGCCTAGTCGACCAGTCAGATACGTGCTGTTCGGCCCTAGCTAGAGTGATAGGCATCCCTGAGCCTGCCTAGATGGGCCAGAGAAACCAACGTAGCTCTCTCGGTTGATAAAGAGTCCTTCTGATTTCACCGAATTCTCACCCACCGTCCTTGTAGCGGCTCTATGTACGTATGGTAAGTCAGCGAGAATTGGAAACAAGTAGCTCTTGAGCTTACGGGTATTGTCGTCTGTGAAACTGCGATTGGTCAAACACCTGTCGCGTAGGGCGAGCCAAGAATCTTCGACTAGGTCACGATCAATCCTCCGGCGATGCCCGCTCTTGTTGATCAGTATTCCTGTTTCGTCGATATTCTCTACAGCATATGAACCATCTAATGTCGTGTAAAATGTGCCCTTATTTCTCCTGATTGCAGAGGATATGTCACTCCAAAATTCAGTAAAGCTCTCCGGAGCCCTCACATCGCTAAGGTGCTCTGGAACAAAATTCTTCGGAACTTGAAAATCATGAATATAAACGGTGATGTTGACCTTTGACAGGTAGCGTTCCATCACCGGCCGCACATCCGCCCAGTTCAGATTTCCATTGCCACACCCTAGTGGCGGGAATGAAATTGAAGTAATTCCCAAACGTGCGTAGGACGCCACGAATTTCTCGAGGCCGGACGTTATATATTCCAGTCGAGACGGCTGCCGCCATGTAGTTTTTGTTGGGAAATTAAGCACCCAACGATTGTCAGTACGCCACAAATGCAGATTGCCGACGCGCAGTTGGTTTTCATCACAGAGCTTCTTGTACTCCCGGAACATTGTGGGGTAGCGCTCTTTGAACTCTTTAGCGATGCCTTTGCCCATGACGCCGACGGTGTTGACCGTGTTCACAAGAGTCTGGGCAGGCGAGTCGAAGACGCTTGTTTCAAGGTAAGTGATCATCCGTGCCTCCGAATCTTACTGTATCATGAACTGTTAACGCTTCACGCATACGATTTGGAACAAAAGTGGAACATACGCAAAATTGCCCTCGTATGTCACTCCTTTTCTCACGAGTAAATGCGACGAGATAACCCCATCCTATCCTCCCAATAAAACCCTTCATTGGACGCCCCGCCCGTCCGGCGCCACACTCGCCGCATCACCACCGCGCTTCTCTCCAACGGCGGCCCGCCGCTTGATGATGATGACAGCTATGTGCCTCGCTGGGGCTTCGCAGGCGGTCCGACATAGCCGGATGGAAAGCTCCGGTGGAGCTTTCCAAGACAAGAATACCTTGAGAGCTTGGAGCGCCCCGCAGGGGCAAATCTCTCCGGCGGAGAGATTTGAGCGAACAAGGCTCGAAAGGCGGGGACCGCCCGTAGGCGGTGGAGGGGGAGGCCACGAGCGCCAGCGCCTATTGCCGCCGATCCCTTGTAGCCGCTCCCCTCTCCACCGCGCCTTGCGCGGTCCCCCTCTCCCGTGAACGGGAGAGGAATGGCGCCAGCGTCCAACAAAGATATCCCCGCCCCACCCCCGTGCGCGACACTCTCCCAAACCCCTTGGGAGACCCATCATGCGCAAAGACTGGCGGCTCAAGCACAGCCGCATATCCTTCAGCCAGCTCAACACCTGGCGCCACCTCAATATCGAAATCGACCAGCTTGAGGCCCGCTTGCGGCAATTGCCGCAGGCCACGCCGCCTGCACCGCTGCTGATCGAGATGGTCCGCCTGTTGCGCGCCGATCTCTACCGTCTCGTCTCGCGCGAAGTCGGCGCCCGCGCCCTCAAGCGCCCTGTGCCCGACGCTGCCGACCGCGTCCTTTTGGCCCAGAATCTCGATGAGGCACGCCTGGCCCTCGCCCGCTTCCGCGAAGCCCATTCCGCCCAATGGTCCGAACGGGACGATCAGTGGCTGATAGACTAGAGCGCTGCCAGCAAAAGTGGCAACGGTTTTGCGGTTCGGAAGCGCGACAAAACAAGCGCTTGGAGCATTTTGGCGTTTCAACGAAACGATGAAATGCTCCAACTTATCCCCGGGCCCAAAACCGCCTGCATACTGCCCCCGTTCCCGCCAAGAACACGCGGCATTTACGAGATGTCGGGCGAGGAAGACTGGGCCGCACCGGGTCGCCGGGGCGGAGGCGTGTATGCTGACCACCGGCCAGTTGTCGGCGGCACGGCATGAGATCGGGACCAAGCGCCATCGCGAGGCCCCACCGGCAGACCAGCGCCGGAAGTGTCCATTCCGTGATCCGGGGCAACAACCCGCAAGGGGGCCGCTCGATGCATGCGTCCGAAATCCCGGGCGTGGGAAGCGGCTTTCGCCTCTTCTAAAAACTTTCGGGGCGAAAGCCGCTTTCCACCGTGTCACCGCGACGCCGCAAGGCCGGGCGTCAATTCTGCACGCCTGCCACGAACCTGCCACGAGCCGGGTCCATCAAGGCGCAAACAGTCTCGGGAGGCCCCATGCGCGCCCTCATTTCGCTTGCCCTTGCGGCGCTCGCCAGTGCCGCCCTCGCGGCGCCCGCATCCGCCCTCACCGTCACCGCCCGCGTCTCGGGCGGCAATATTGCCGTGCATGAGGGCCCCGACAGCCGCTTCGCCGTCATCGGCTATCTGCGCGAGGGCCAGGAAATCCCCATCGACTATTGCACCCAGACCGATGGCGACAGCGACCGCGGCAGCTGGATCGGCGATGCCGGCCACACCCTCTGGCCCAGTGGCGCCACCCGCTGGTGCCGCATCCCCGACTATGGCTGGGTCGAGCGCAGCTACATCACCGGCCGCGGCCTGGTGAATGTCACGCCGCCGGATTTCGTCGGGCCGGGGTGGTGAAGATCACCCCACCCTCATTCCCTCCCCATCGAGGGGAGGGAGGCGCAGGACTGCGGCGTCAGTGTTCATCGTCTCCCTCCCCCTTGTGGGGAGGGTAGCGTCGCTAGGCCGAAGGCCCTAGCAGAGCTAGGGTGGGGGTAGACCTTTGAAGGGAGAGGTCAGAGCCACCCGCCCAGTTCCCGCCGCACCATGGCCTCGATATGGTCCATGCTGCCGGGCGAGGCATTGAGGCAGGGGATATAGGCGAACTTCTCCCCGCCCGCTTCCATGAAGCTATCCTTGCCGCCCATGGCGATCTCTTCCAGCGTCTCGATACAGTCGGCATGGAAGGCGGGGGCGAGAATGGCGACCTTCTTGATCCCCTTGCCCGGCAATTCTTCCAGCGTCTTGTCAGTATAGGGCTGCAGCCATTCGGTGGGCCCGAACCGGCTCTGGAAGGTGACCATCAACCGGTCCTTGTCCCAGCCGAGATACTCGCGCACCAGCCGCGTGGTCTTGTAGCACTGGCAATGGTAGGGGTCGCCGCGCTTGAGATACTCCACCGGCATGCCGTGGTAGGAGGTGATCACCACATCCGGCTCGAAATCGAGCTTGCCAACCCCCTCCCGGATCGAGTCACCCAGCGCCTTGATATAGGCCGGGTCATCAAAATAGGCCGGCGCCGTCCGCACCGCCGGCTGCCACCGCATTGTCCGCAGCGCCTCGAAGGCCTTGTCATTCGCCGTCGCCGTCGTCGTCGCCGAATATTGCGGATAAAGCGGCACCAAGAGGATGCGCTGGCACCCGGCCTGCTGCATCTTCTCCAGCACCGACCGGGTCGAGGGATTGCCATAGCGCATGGCGAATTCCACCACGATATCCTCGCCCTTGAGGCGTTCGGCCAAGCTCTCCGTCTGCTCCCTGGTGATCACCCGCAATGGGCTCTCATTCTTCTCCTTGTCCCAGATCTGGGCATAGGCATGCCCGCTCTTCTGCGGCCGGAACGAGAGAATGACCAGGTTGAGGATCGGCCACCAGAGCCATTTGGGTGTCTCGATCACCCGTGGATCGGAGAGGAATTCCTTGAGATACCGCCGCACGCTCCAATAGTCGGTCGCGTCCGGCGTCCCCAGATTGAGTAGCAGCACGCCGATCTTCTGCTTGGGCACGGGCGGATGGTCGGGAGGGAGCACTGCGGACATCGGGGACCAGTTTGGAAATGTTCCAGAATTGGCCGCACCATACGCATTTCGCACCTGGGCGCAAAGCGGCTATGGGTCGCGCTGTTCCAGGTGATCCAGCTCAGAAACTGGCCACCAGCAGCAAAACGCCAAATCCGAGCACGCAGAGCGCTCCGGCCAGCTCCGCCCACCAGACCAGTGTGCGGGCCACAGCACTATCGGCCCCGCCAATACGCCCCGCCAGGCCCTTGGCGGTCACCGCAAGCGTCGCCAGCGCCGCTACCGTGATCGCCGTGCCCAGTCCCATCAACAGAACCGCAGCGATGCCTGCCGCCAGGACGCCCTGCGACAGCGCAAAGACCAGCACCACCAGCGCTCCTGAACAAGGCCTCAGCCCCACCGCCAATACGACCCCCAGCTGCTCCCGCCAATCGCCACGAATATCCCCGGGGGCAATCGCATGGTGCATGCTGTGCCCATGGTCATGATCGTGGTGGTGGTGTGCATGATCGTGGTCATGATGATGGTGGTGGTGGTCATCATGGTCGTGATGGCTGTGTCCCCAGCCGAACAGCTTGCGCAGCACCAGCCAAAGCCCCAGCAGGGCCACCATCCCATAGGAGGCCACGCCCACCCAATGGGCTGCTTCCCCCAGCGCCGTGCTGGTCAGGTTCAGCAAGCCTGCCAGCACCAGCACAAAGCCGATCGCCACCAGCGATTGCATCAATGCACTAAGGCCGCTCAACACGACTCCGCGCCGCAACTGACTTTCATTGGCCAGCACATAGGACGAGATCACCACCTTGCCGTGCCCCGGCCCGGCCGCGTGGAAAATGCCGTAAAAGAAGCTCAACCCGCCCAACACCCAGAACGCCGTCCAATCGGTTCGCAAGGCGTCCAGAGCGCCGGTCAGTGCGGCATAGAAATCGCGCTGTTGCTGTTGCAGCCAGCCGAAAAAACCGCTGCGCGGCAGGTTCAGCCCCACCTCGGGCGGCGGCCCGCCAAATGGCGCTGCAGGCCGGGCCCGCGCAACATCGGCCACGGCCTCGACGGCGGTCGCCGGAATAGCCGCTGCGCCACAATTGATCACCACCAGACCCTGTGTCCCCCGCATGGCCGCAGCCAGGTCCGGTGGCAATTCCAGCACTTCTGGTCCCAAAGCGTAGAGGCGCTCCTCGACCTCCCTGCTCATGGGCACAGGTGGCTCCAGGCGCACGGCGCAATCGTCCGGCGCATTCTCCAGCGTCACATCAGCAACGTCGTTGACCGTGATGGCGACGTAATATTCCGGGTCGTAGACGCCCAGCTCAAATCGCTCGCCCACAGGCTCCGGCGCAGTTGCCACAATGGAGTAGTCGAGTGTGACGCGGTTGTTCTCATAGGACATGCGCTGGTCGCCGACAGCCTCGAAAGCCATGTCGTCGCCAGCATAGGTATAGAACCCGTACTCGGCCAGGCCGAGCATGTTCTCGTTGGCCAGCTCCTGCATTTCCGCAGGCGACACCGTGCCGTCGCCATCCGTATCGAGCCCCTGCACCATCCACACCGAGAAGGCGGTATCGAATGTCCAGCTATGGTGCAGCCCCGCGACCCTGCCCTGTTCGTCAAAGCGGATAGTCGCCTTGGCATCGATAAGGATGTGTGGGTGCGCCAGTACCGGCTGCGCGAGAAACACTGCTGCCAGTGCGGCCATTGCGACCGCCCAACGAGACCGGGTCAATGCTTGCCCCTAATGGATGGGATGGGTGGCGAACCACTCCACCAGATGATCGATCAGTGCCCGTACCTTGCCGGCCAGGTGTCGCCGATGGGGGTAGACCGCCTGCAGCGTCTGGCCGGTCGGCAGAAAATCGGTGAGCACGGGTACCAGTTCGCCCTTTTGAAGGGCCGGTTCGGCCAGATAGGACGGCAATACGACAAAACCGAGACCCATCACTGCAGCGGTCCGCGCTGCCAGGGGCGAATTGACCCGCAGCGGTCCGTTGACCGGCACCGATATGGTCTTGCCGTCCTCGGTGAAGCGCCAGTTCGACTGTCCCTGAAGATTGACATCGACGATGCAGGGAAGGTGGCGCAACTCGTCCGGGTGCTTGGGCATGCCCACCTGCTTGACCAGCGCAGGTGCCCCGCCCATCACCACATGCATGTCGGCGATCTTGCGGGCGATCAGCGAGGAGTCGGCCAAGGTGGAAATGCGCAGGGCCACATCTATGCCTTCATCCACCAGGTCGACATAGCGATCCTCGAGCCGAAGATCGAGAGTCACCTTGGGGAACTTGCCAAGGTAGCTGAAGATCGCAGGCGCCAATGTACTCTCGCCAAAGTTGCGAGGCGCCGAAACGCGTAACAGCCCGCGCGGCTCTGCTGTCTGATCGGCGATATTGGCATCGAGGTCGTCGAGCTGCTGCAGCAGGCCCGAGGCCTCGCGATAATAGGCCTCGCCCGCTTCGGTCAGGCTCAGCTTGCGGGTCGTGCGATTCATCAACCGCACACCGAGATAGTCTTCGAGGTCGGTGACATATTTGCTCAGCAGGGCCTTGGAGCGCCCATGCTGCCGCGCCGCTGCCGAAAATCCGCCGGCGTCAAACACCTGCACAAAGGCACGGATGCGAGCAAGATCCTGCGACATGACGTGTCCGTTTGTTCTGAGCTGACCCACGGACGCATAACTCATCTGCATGGGGTGAACAATAACGCCTCTTGGTCGTTGGGCGATTAACGATAGGATACGAGCCCAATCGACGGCGACAAGGAGATCGGACTATTTTCCCGCCCATGTCCAGACCCTCTTCCCGTTCAGCGCTCTACCGGCTCATCGAAGCCGGACAACTCGCCCACAAGGCCTTGCTGGTGCCGCTGGTCGAGAAAGGGCTCGAACCGGGCGATGACGCTATTCTGTTTATCCTGGGTCGCGCGGGCACCACGGAGGCCGATTTGGCCGCCGAACTCGGGCTCACCATCGAGCAGCTGGCGTCCCGCCTGGATCGTCTGGCCAGCCGGGATTTCGTCACCCGTCAGGCCGTTGGCCCGCTGCTCGAACCCGGTCTAGCGCTGACCGAGCGGGGCGTGCGCATTCGCAACGCCCTGTCGGACCATTGGGCCCAGCTCGAAGAGGCCTTGATGGGTGAACTCAAGTCCAAGCAGCGCAAGAGACTGTCCGAAGCGTTGGGGCGCTTTGTCGATCTGCTCCGGCTCTGACGACCCCGTGCCTGGCTAAAAATCCGTTCAGCTTGGGTTCATGCGTGATGCGCTTATGTGGAGGCAAGGCTTCATCGCCACCCCTTGAGGAAGGAGCAATCGCATGACCTTCAGAACCAAGCTCATCGCAGCCGGAATGGCTACCATGGCCGCGCTCGCCACCACCGTCGCGGCTTCCGCTGCACCGGCAGTCGCCACAGGCAACGTCAATGTTCGCACCGGCCCCAGCACCGGCTATCCGGTGGTCGATACGCTCCGTCGTGGCGAGCACGTTGATGTCCAGTACTGCCGTGGCAGCTGGTGCTATGTGGAAAAGCGTGGCCCGGACGGCTGGGTTTCGGCAAATTACCTGCGCAACGCCCGCCCCGGCTGGAACAATGACTGGGATGACCATTGGGACCGCCCGCGCCCGCCCCGGCCACCGCAGTGGGATCCGTACCCGCCGCGCCCGCCGCACTGGAATCCGCGACCGTTGCCTCGGCCGATCTATCCGGACCATCCCCATGCCAGCATGTGCTTCAATGGTCCGAACGGCTATTTCTGCATCGGCACCTGACCGTTTCGAGACATATCGAACGCCGCCCTCCGGGGCGGCGTCTTCTATTGGCAGCGCCTATTCCACCATCAGCCGGTCTATATCTATGCCGCGTTTCTCCAGCGGGGCCCGCATGCGCCGGGCCAGGTACTCATTGACCCCATAGGTGACGATCGCCCCGATCGCTGCAACTAGGCCAAAACCGACCCAGCCCTCCTGGCTCCCCGCAACGGAAGCCGCCAGCACCGTGACGATACCCGCAGCAGAAACAATCCAGGTCTTCCGTTGACTGGCAATCTTGAGGTTGCGGGCGCCGGAGTGCAGCAGATCGCGCAATTCCATGTCCGTCATGGCCGCCAGCTCAGGCGACCGGCGTTCGCGCCGAATAGTCTCGATATAGGCGTCCACGCGCCGCATTGTCAGTGCGTCGCGCTTGTCGCTCTGCCGGCCGCGCGTCAGCATGGTCCAGCCGCCGCCGAGCAATAACAGCACCAGCGCGATTTCGATAAGCCAGATCATTACATGTCTCCTTGACAGAAGACATGCCCTCTCGATCCGCACAGTGCAAGTGTGGCCTCACGAAACGCCCCGCAGCGTCAGGCCGCGAGGCGATTTTCATCGTCAGCGAAGATCAGGCCTTGGCCATGGCAGATTTGATGATGCCGGCGATAGCTGTCAGTACCCCACCGCCAACCAGGCCGGTTGCACCCTGGCCCGCCAGGGCGCCGATATCCAGCCCGCCCGCCGTGCCGGCCGCTGTACCCACCAGCGCGTCCAGGCCCGGGATCACCCCCGCGAGCCATGTTCCCGCCAGCCCGCCAATGGCGCCGACGATGGAGTTGCCGGCAGTGCCGAGATTGAGCTGCTTTGCCAACTGCCCGATGACATTGCCGCCGGCCCCGCCGGCAATCAATTGCACCAGGATCGGTACGATGACGTCCATGCTAGTCCCCCTCTCTGATTGCACAGAACCTCCCGTTCTGCGACACAGTCAGGCTACGCCTGTTTCAAGCTCCGGCATAGCGCTAAACCCTGCTGCCACCTATTGTCCTTACGCCCATTTACCCCCAGTTCGGCCCTGTGAGGCCGATTGATGACCCATCCTTTCCGGCCTATGGTCCGCCCAATGTCCAGTTCGCCCATTCCCACCCAGAATCACGCCCTATCGCCCGCGCTCGTCACCGGTGCCGGAGATCGCATCGGCGCAGCAATCGCCGCAGCCCTGGCCCAGGCAGGCCACGACGTGATCATTCATTTCCGCTCCGATGAAGAAGGGGCCAGAACCGTAAGGGACCAAATCCGCCAGTCAGGTGGACGCGCAGAGATCGCCCAAGCCGATCTGGCAAAGCGGGAGGAGCGCAGTCGACTGATTGCCGACGCAGCCGGCATCTTTGGCCCACTCGGGGTCTTGATCAACAACGCCTCCGCATTTGTTGCCGACAGCGCTCAAGATCTGGACGAGCAATTGTGGGACTTGCATTTTGCCGTACATGCAGAGGCCCCTGTGTTCCTGGCTCGCGACTTTGCCAACCAGCTTCCGGAAGGCCAGCATGGCAATATCATCAACATCGTGGACGAGCGCGTCCTGCATCCCTCACCCGCCTACTTCAGCTACTTCCTGTCAAAGTCGGTCCTCTGGACTGCAACACAGACCCTGGCGCAATCCCTGGCGCCTGCGATTCGCGTCAATGCGATCGGCCCCGGTCCCGTGCTCCCGCACCAGGGACAGAGCCAGGCTGATTTCGAGCAATCGGTCGAGGCCTCACCGCTCAAGCGTCACGCCGATCCCGGTCAAATCGCCCAGGGCGTATTGACCATCCTCGCCATGCCCTCCTTTACCGGCCAGATGCTGGCCCTTGATGGCGGGAGGCACCTTGAGTTTCCGGCCCGGCGAGGGCCGACACCCCGATCATGACTGAGACGCCAGAACAGCCGCCCGCCCTGCCCTCGGGTCCCGAGGTCATCCGCGCCTTCGTCCGCACCTTGCCGGCGGCGCCGGGCGTCTATCGCATGCTCGATGCCGAAGGCGCGGTGATCTATGTGGGCAAGGCCCGCAGCCTCAAGTCACGGGTCACCAACTACACCCGGCCTGAAGGTCTGCCGGTCCGGATTCAGCGCATGATCGCCGCCACGGTCAGCATGGAATTTGTGCGGACCGAGACCGAATCCGAAGCCCTTCTGCTCGAAGCCAACCTCATCAAGCGCCTACGGCCACGCTTCAACGTGCTGCTGCGCGATGACAAGAGCTTCCCCTATATCCTGATCGCCACCGATCATGAGGCACCCGAGCTCACCAAGCACCGGGGCACCCGCCGCCGCAAGGGGCATTATTTCGGTCCCTTCGCTTCGGCCACAGCTGTTGGTCGCACCATAGCCAGCCTGCAAAAAGCCTTCCTGCTCCGCAATTGTTCGGACAGCTTCTATGCCGCCCGAACCCGTCCATGCCTGCAATATCAGATCAAGCGCTGCGCCGGCCCCTGCACCCGCGAGATCAGCCTGGAAGGCTATGCTGAATTGGTCGAGGATGCGCGACAGTTCCTTTCGGGCAAGTCCGATGCCGTGCGCAGCCACCTCCAGAACGACATGAACAAGGCTGCCGAGGACCTCGACTTCGAGCGTGCAGCACTCATCCGCGACCGCCTGTCCGCCCTCGCCCTCATCCAGTCCCAGGGCGACGCCACGGCCCGTTCGGTGGAAGAGGCAGACGTTTTTGCCATCCATCACGAAGGCGGCCAGTTCTGCGTCCAGGTCTTCTTCTTCCGCGCCTTCCAGAACTGGGGCAACCACGCCTTCCGGCCCAAGGCCGATGACAGCCTCACCGATGCCGAGGTGCTCGAAGCCTTCATCGTGCAGTTCTATGAGGACCGCACGCCGCCCAGACTGGTTCTGCTCAGCCACGACATGGCCGAGCCCGCCCTGATCGAGGAGGCCCTGACCAGCCGCGCCGGTCGCAAGGTGCGTATCGAGATACCCCAACGCGGCGAAAAACGTGACCTCGTCAACCACGCCCTCAACAACGCCCGCGAGGCCCTGGGGCGGCAATTGGCCGAGGGTGCTTCCAACCGCACACTGCTCGAGGGGGTAGCCGAAACCTTTGGCCTAGAAGAAACCCCGCGCCGCATCGAGGTCTACGACAACTCGCATATTTCGGGCACCAATATGGTGGGCGCCATGGTGGTCGCGGGCGAGGAAGGATTTTCCAAGAAGCACTATCGCACCTTCAACATCAAATCAGACATTTCCGCCGGTGACGACTTCGGCATGATGCGCGAAGTGCTGACGCGCCGCTTCTCCCGCCTCGCCACGGAGAGCGACACCGATGCCGAGGACGAACAGACCGGCATGCCCGACTGGCCCGACATCGTCTTCATCGATGGCGGCGCCGGCCAGCTCAACGCCGTGCGCGAGGTCATTGCCGAGCTCAACCTGCCACGCGAAGTGACCTTTATCGGCATTGCCAAGGGCGAGGAGCGCGATGCCGGCCGGGAGAAGTTTTTCATGGAGGGCCGCGACGCCTTCATGCTGCCGCATCGTGATCCCGTGCTTTATTACGTCCAGCGCCTGCGCGACGAGGCCCACCGCTTCGCCATCGGCACCCACCGCGCCCGTCGCAAGAAGGATGTGGTCAAGAACCCGCTCGATGAGATCGGCGGCATCGGCCCGGCCCGCAAGCGGGCGCTACTCAACCATTTCGGCTCCGCCAAGGCCGTCTCCCGCGCCTCGCTCGCCGATCTGGAGGCGGTGCCGACAATTTCGAAGGCGATGGCGCAAATGGTCTACGATCACTTCAACCGGACGTAATCTCGGTCCCCCAGCGCCGGTGTTCATCCCCTCCCTACCCCTTGTGGTGAGGGTAGCGACGCTAGGCAGGCAGGCCCTAGCAAAACTAGGGTGGGGGTGTAAGGCTCACCGGCAGAAATATTGTCGAAATCCGCGCCCCCCATTCGTCGCATCGGCATAACACCCAAGGGAGACCCGCAATGAAATTCATCACCATGGTCAAGACGCTCAACCCGGACGTCGCGGTCTATCCGCCGCCACAGCTCATGGAGGCGATCACCAAACTGGGCATGGAAGCGGGTCTTTCCATGATGGAAACCGGCGGCATGGCCCTTGCGGCCACCATCACCACCCAAAAGGGCCAGATGATCACCGATGGCCCATACGCCGAGGCTAAGGAAATGGTCGGTGGCTACGCCATCTACGAACTCGACACCTACGAGGAAATCGTCAGGTGGACCCAGCGTTTCGTTGAACTCCACCACACACACTGGCCCGAATGGGATGGCGAAGTAACCATACTGCAGTTGCAGCAGTTCAATATGGCCGGCCCAGTATAAAGGCCCACATCCAGAGAAGAATCGGTTTAGCTTCCCTTTCCCAAGGGGAGCCACCCGATGTTACCAATCATCTCCGCCGATGGCGTGGGCAAGACCTTTCGTCAGCTCAAGCGGCAATCCGGCTTCAGCGGTGCAGTGAGAAGCCTGTTCTCGCGCGACTACTCTGAAATCCGTGCGGTCGACGGCGTATCCTTCGCAATAGGCGCTGGTGAGGCCGTCGGTTATCTCGGCCCCAATGGTGCCGGCAAATCGACCATGATCAAGATGATGACCGGCATCCTCACCCCCAGCGCCGGTGCACTTTCGGTTCTCGGTCGCGAGCCCCACACTCACCGCATGACCAATGCCGCCGAGATCGGCGTTGTTTTTGGCCAGCGCAGCCAGCTCTGGTGGGATCTGCCCGTTCGCGACAGCTACGACCTCAATCGCCATATCTACGACATTCCAGAGGCCCGCTTCGCCGACAACCTTGCCTATCTCACTGCCATGCTGGACATGGCGTCTTTCCTTGATCGGCCCGTTCGCCAGCTCAGCCTGGGCCAACGTATGCGGGCCGAAATCGCCATGGCGCTCCTGCACGACCCAAAAATTCTGTTCCTCGACGAGCCGACCATCGGCCTGGACGTTGTGGCCAAGGATGCGGTCAGGAAATTCCTCGCCGAGATCAATCGCGAGCGCGGCACCACTATCATCCTCACCACGCATGACCTGGTGGACATTGAGGAAATCTGTCCGCGCCTCATCATGGTCGATGAGGGCAAGCTGCTGTTCGACGGCGAGCTGAAGCGCCTGCGCGCCAGTCTCGGCTCGCGCCGCCGCCTGACTCTGGAATTTGCTACCGATCCCGGCCCGCTGGTCCTGACCACGGCGACGCTCTCCGCTGATGAAGGCGCCGCCAAGCACTTCGTCCTCGAAGATGAAACCGTCTCCCTGATCGACGTCCTCAACGAAGTCGGCCGCGGCCACGGCCTGAAGGACGTCAAGCTCGATGAGCCCGATATCGAGGAGGTTATCCGCACCTTCTACCAGAATAAGCCCAGCCTCGCCGGGGCGGCGCCATGAGACTGAGCGCCTATCCCGCCTTCACCACCACCGCCTTCCAGGCGCGCCTGGCCTATCGTAACCAGGTCTGGGCCAGTGTCTTCGGAGAACTCGTCGCCACTTTCGCCTACATCGCGATCTGGACGGCCGCCTTTGCCGGGGCGAGTTCTGTTGCTGGCGTCAGCCTGCCCGATATGATCACCTATGTACTCTTGGCCGGCTCCCTGCTCAACTGGCGCACCGATCGTCTCATCAACGAGCTTGGCGAATCCGTCCGCACTGGGGACGTTACAGTCTTCCTCCTCAAACCCTTCCAGTACCCCGGCTTTCTGGCGGCCAACCACTTCGGCCAATATGCCTTCGACCAGATCGTCATCACCCTGCCCGTGGCTATCATCGTCGCGCTGACGGTTGGCCTGCTGCCGCCAGCTAGTCTCTTTCACGGGCTCATGTTTCTGCCGTATGCGGCCCTTTCCTGGCTGATCCTGTTTTGCCTGGCCTGTCTGGCCGGGCTCCTTGCCTTCTGGCTGCTGACGGTCTTTGCCCTTGAATGGTTCCTCAGGGGTATCATGGCCCTTTGTTCCGGGGCCATCGTGCCGCTCTGGTTCATGCCTTCCCAACTCGCCGCCGCCCTCGGATACCTGCCCTTCGCCTGGGTGAGCTACTACCCATCCGCCGTCTATCTGGGGAAACTCGACGCGGGGCAGAGCTGGACCCATCTCGGCATCGGCCTGGTCTGGCTTGTCGCTTTGGGAAGCTTCCTTGCCTGGTTGTGGGCGCGTGCGCGCCATCGCCTCGTGGTGCAGGGGGGCTGACCATGCTCAGGAGCCTTGCCCTTATCCCGCATCTGGTCGGCATCTATGTGCGCACCCGCATGGAATATCGCGGCGCCATGCTGCTGGCCTGGCTGTCACAGGCCTTCAGCTACGCAGCCATGTATGCGGCGATAGCCATCATCATCTTCCGCTTTGAAACTCTTGGCGGCTGGGCCTGGCCGGAAATGGCCCTCTTGCTCGCCTTCCATCTGTTGGCCTACTCGCTGGGTGCCGCCCTGAGCTTTGTGCAGTTCCGAGACATCGAAGAAAAAGTACGCTTGGGCACCTTTGACGCCATACTGGTCAAGCCAGTCGGCCCCTGGCTGTTCATCGCTTTTTCCGGCCTCAACATCGGTTATGGTGGACACATCATCCTCGCCCTTGGCTTGATGATCTGGTCGCTCACCCAGGTCAGCGCCGACTGGACTATGCTGACCGCCCTCTACTTCCTTGCCGCCCTGATCAGCGCGGCCATGCTCACTGCCGCCCTGATGACCATGATCGGCGCCACCGCCCTTGTCTGGGTCCGCTCCCGCCACCTGTTTTCGATCTTCTTCGGCTTCTGGGAACTGGCGCGCTATCCGCTCAACATCTTTCCGCTTCCCCTTCAGGTGCTGATGATCACCTTTGCGCCGCTGGGCTTCCTGGCCTTCATCCCCACCGCCGTCGCGCTCGGCAAACCCGTGCCCCTACTCGGCGATTGGGCTGGTCCCGCCTCGCTCGCTATCGGCCCGCTCTTTGTGCTTATCGCCATGGCACATTGGCGCCACTGCCTGCGCAACTATCAGGGCGCCGGTGGCTGACACCGACGCTGACGCACACAAGTGATCGACACCTATGCCGTGCCCGGCAACCGACACAGACATGGCTCGTTCTCCTTGCACCAGCATCAAGGAGTGCCACCATGACAAACCGCAACAACGACACCCTCTCGCCCCAGGAGGCGCTCGACCGCATTTGGGACCTCGCCGACAAGATCGACATCTGCATGTTGACCACCTGGGATGGCAGCCAGCAGCGCAGCCGGCCCATGTCGGCCCGCGTCCGGCGCGATGAGCACGCCATCTACTTCCTGACCGACCTGGAAGGCCACAAGCTGACCGAGATCGAGAGCTACCCCCACGTCTCGCTCGCCTGGGCAGACAATGGTGGCCACAAATACGTGGTCATTGCTGGCGACGCCGAGGTCTCCAACAATCGCGCCAAAATTGAAGAGCTCTGGAGCAAATTCGACCAGGCCTGGTGGGACGATGCCAGCGATCCGAGCATTCGCCTGCTCAAGGTCACCCCTGAAGATGGCGAGGTCTGGGACAGCCCCAACATGCTCGTCTCTGCCGCCAAAATGCTGACCGCCGCCGCCACCGGCGCCAAGCCCGACATGGGTGATACCGGCAAGGCGCGGCTGTAGGCACCAACAAACACAGTTCTGCCCTCGGGCTCCACCCGAGGGCCCCTACCAAAGTCGGGACTCGACAAGTCTCCGACTCGCCGCTACCTTCCCGCGCATGATCAACACCGCGACCTTCTTTTGGTACTTTAGCTATCCGCTCCCGGCGGAGGCTAATGCGCGCGCGTGATCTGACCACACAAAGACCACCCAATCGCAAGCCAGCCGCCCGACTTCCGAGGCGGCTTTTTTGTTGGCCCCTCCGGAACATCTCCCAGAGGACCGACGAAAATGCTCAAATCCACCGACGATCTCCGGATCACTGAAATCAAGCCGCTGCCCACGCCCATCGAGGTGATGCGCACTCATCCGCGCACCGATGCAGCCACCCGCACCGTCATCGCTGCCCGGCATGACGTCCACAACATCCTCACTGGCGCCGATGACCGCCTTGCCGTCGTTGTCGGGCCCTGCTCGATCCATGACCCGAAGGCGGCGATGGATTATGCGCGCCGTCTCGTCGCCCTGCGCGAGGAACTCGCGGGCGAACTCGAAATCATCATGCGCGTCTATTTCGAGAAACCCCGGACCACGGTGGGCTGGAAGGGTCTGATCAACGATCCTGATCTCGATGGCAGCTTCAACATCACTCAGGGCCTGCACGCCGCCCGCACCCTCTTGCTCGACATCGCCAATCTCGGCCTGCCCGCCGCCTGCGAATTCCTCGACATGACGACACCTCAATACATCGCCGACCTGGTCGCCTGGGCCGCCATCGGCGCGCGAACCACCGAAAGCCAGATCCATCGCGAACTAGCCTCCGGCCTCTCCTGTCCCGTCGGATTCAAGAACGGCACCGACGGCAATGTGAAAATCGCGCTCGACGCCGTGCTCTCTGCCTCCCAGCCGCATCATTTCATGGCCGTCACCAAGGATGGGCGCTCCGCCATTGCGGCCACCACCGGCAATGAGGACTGCCACATCATCCTTCGCGGCGGGAAAACCACCAATTTCGACGCAGATTCCGTGGACGCCGCCGCCGCGGCGGCTGTTAAGGCCGGGTTGAACCCCGCCATCATGATCGACGCCAGCCACGCCAATTCCGCCAAAAAGCCGGAGCTTCAGCCGCAGGTCCTCGCCGAAATCGGCACCCAATTGGCCAATGGCGACAAGCGCATCATCGGCGTCATGATCGAGTCCAACCTCGTGGCTGGTCGCCAGGATCTCGTTCCCGGTCAGGAGCTCGTCTATGGCCAGTCCATCACCGATGGCTGCATCGATTGGGATACCACGGTGACCGCGCTCCGCGATCTGGCCGATGCAGTGCAAAAGCGGCGTTCGGTCAATACTCAGGCTGTGGCGTAGTCACCCCCACCCTCATTCCCTCCCCACAAGGGGAGGGAGGCGCAGGCTGCGGCGCTTCGGTTCCTTCGTCACCCTCCCCATTTGTGGGGAGGGAGGCGAGATTGGAGTTAGCGGCACGCTAAGTCCGTTGAATCGAGCAGGGTGGGGGTGCCATCCCCTCCGCGCGCGGGATACCGGGCAACGCCCCTTGACCCCTCCCCCGCCATCCTGTTCTCTCCCGCCATGAACCGGAACCCGCTCACCCTCGTCCCCAACATCATTACGATCGCCCGCATTGCGGCGATCATACCCATCGCGGCCCTGGTGATGTGGGGCGAACCCTTAGCGCGCTCGCTCGCGCTGTTTCTCTACATCGTCGCGGCCGTGAGCGACTGGGTCGACGGCTATCTTGCGCGCGCCTGGAATCAATATTCTGATCTTGGGCGCATGCTCGACCCCATCGCCGACAAGATCCTCGTGATCATCCTCATTGCTGTCCTCGCATGGGACCGCAGTCTGTCGGCACTCGATTTGATTCCGGCCGTCGCCATTCTCTTCCGAGAGACCTTCATTCCGGGCCTGCGCGAATTCCTTGGCAACAAGACCGTGGTCCTGCCCGTTACCAGGCTTGCCAAGTGGAAGACCACCATCCAACTGGTGGCGCTGGGCGTCGTTCTCGCCGAACCCATCGTGCCCGGTCTCAATCTCGTTTCAGATCTAGTTCTCTGGATTGCGGGTGCCATCACCCTCTGGACCGGCTGGGACTACCTCCGCGCCTCCTGGCCGCATCTGTCGGGCGTCGGCAAATGAAGGTGCTCTATTTCGCCTGGCTGCGGGAGCGACTCAACCGGTCCAGCGACGAGGTGTCGCCGCCGCCGGAAGTCGTCACCCTGGCAGATCTTGTCACCTGGCTCAGGACCCAGGACGAAGCCCTGGACATCTCCATGGCCAATCCAGCCATCTTCAAGCTCTCGCGCGATGCCCGCATCGTCCCCTGGGACACCCCCATTGCGGGTGCCCGCGAGATCGCCATCCTCCCGCCCATGACCGGCGGTTGAGATGATCCGCGTCACGCAAGAGCCCTTCGATCCCGGTGCCGAAGCCAATAGCTTTCAGGCCGCTCATGTCGGAGCGGGCGCCATGGTCACCTTTACCGGCATCGTCCGCTCGAAGCCCAATGATCCGATCACGGCGCTCATCCTCGAATGCTATCCCGAGTTGGCCGAAAATGAGCTTGCCGCGATCCGAGAAACGGCCCTTTCCCGCTTCGGGCTTATCGACGCCCTGATCATCCATCGTCATGGTCGACTGGTGCCGGGCGAGACCATCATGATGGTGGCAACGCTGGCCCCCCATCGCCAGGCCGCCTTCGAGGGAGCCCAGTTCCTGATGGACTACCTCAAGACCGGCGCCCCCTTCTGGAAACAGGAGGAAACGCCGACAGGACTGCGCTGGGTCGATGCGAATGTGGAAGACGACACAGCCCGGGAGCGGTGGGCGGACGGCACATCCACAGTTCCAAAGGCAGAGAAATGATGACCTGGCACGTACAGTTCGTCGCTCTTGCAGCTTACGCGGTATTTGTTCTATGGGGCTACGGCGGATTGATCAACGACCTGACCCAAGGATTGTTGTTCTCCAAGCTAGCGCTGTTCGCAGAATCGTCCTCGGGAAGCACTATGATTGCGGGGTTCGGTGGCACGATACTGGGTGGTGGCATATCGTATTTGCTGGCCCGACAGTCAAATAGAGAAACGCTCCGTAGAGATACCGAAGCGCGAGTTGCTGCCGAACACGGCATCGCCATCGGGGTCGTAAACTCTGCGGTCGAGCTCACAAACCATGCCTATACAATCCAAAAGATGATTGAAGAGGCGTTGGAGCGCAAACCACCAGAAAGTAATGATCTATTTGCATATGTGACACCATTCATCACACCAGACAGACCGCTTCCTTCTTTTGGGCGAGAAGATTTGGTTTTCCTGGTAAATAGCAGGCGAGGCGGTTTATTGCAGGATTGTTTGTTGCTTGCGGATAAAGTGGCGACGCTAGACGCGGCCTTCACAACCTACAGCCGTCATCGGGCCGAATGGGATACTTTCGCCGCCCAGCATTCGGTTCAAATGCCGGACGGCAGTTGGAGTAGCGAATTCAGGGGGAAGGATGCGGCAATCGCTCAGTTTAAAGCGTATCAGATGAACGATATTCTTACACTGATGATGAAATCCGCACCGGTCGACGTCGAAAGGGGCAACGTGCTTATCGAGAAACTTCATAAGCACTACAACGAGTATTTTGGTGAGCGCGCCATTCTTGTAGTAAAGCCCGAAGTAAAGCGATCTGCGTAAAAAGCCGGGCCCTGGGGCCCGGCCTTTCAATCTCAGTTGAGCAAGAAATCCTTACTCCGCCGCCGCCTTCTTGGGCGTCACCGCAGCCGCGTAGGCGTCGATGAGCGTCCGGCAGGCATCGCCCGGCGTGAACTTGTACTCGCCGATCAGCGACACCGGCGTCACTTCGGCGGCCGTGCCGGTCAGGAAGCATTCGTCGAACTGGCTCAGTTCCTCGGGCATGATGTGCCGCTCGGTGACGGTAAAGCCGTTCTCCTTGGCCAGCGCGATCAGCGTCTGCCGCGTGATGCCGTTGAGGAAGCAGTCCGGCGTCGGCGTGGTGATGTCCTTGCCCTTGACGAAGAACACATTGGCGCCGGTCGCCTCGGCCACATAGCCGCGATAGTCCAGCATCAGCGCATCGGCATAGCCATTGGCCATGGCGGCGTCCTTGGACAGCGTGCAAATCATGTAAAGACCCGCAGCCTTGGCCGAAGACGGAATGGTTTCCGGGCTCGGGCGCTTCCACTTGCTCCATTCCAGGCGAATGCCCTTGAGCTTCTCCTCGACCGAGAAATAGCTGGGCCAGACCCAGGCCGCGATCGCCACATGGATCTTGTTCTTGCGTGCCGGAACGCTGAGTTCTTCCGAGCCCCGCCACGCGACGGGACGCACATAGGCATCGATCAGATTGTTCTTTTCCAGGACCAGGGCCTTGGCTGCCTCTATCTCGTCGATCGAATAGGGAAACGGGTCCATGTCCAGCGTTGCAGCTGACCGGATCAGGCGCTCGGTATGCTCGCGCGACTTGAAGATCTCCCCGCCATAAGCACGTTCGCCCTCGAATACGGAGCTGGCATAGTGAAGGCCGTGCGTGAGCACGTGAATCTTCGCGTCCTTCCAGGGTTTGAGTTCGCCATCAAACCAGATCCAGCCATCGCGCTGGTCCATAGGCAGGCCTGCCATTGTTCCTCTCCGAATAATTTGTCTCGCGCCGTTCTTGCCGAATGCGCCATTTGCTCAATCATGCATCAGGGTCAAACCCTTGGCAAACCGGAACGGCTCTGGGATAAGTCGAAGCAGCGGCGCCGATGGAGGAACAATGCCAGCGGATCGAAAAAATGTCAACAAGGCTGACATAAATTCTCTGGTCGATCAGGCGCACCTTCCGCTCGACATAATGGGCCTGTTCTTCTTCGCCTATCGTGATTTCACCGGTGATGCAGATGCCCTTCTTGAGCGCCAGGGATTTGGCCGCGCCCATCACCGGGTCCTCTACTTCGTCAATCTGCGTCCCGGCATGCCGGTGGCTGACCTACTCGATATCCTGAAGATCACCAAGCAGAGCCTGGCGCGCGTGCTCCGACAACTCATCGACAATGGCTATGTCGAGCAGCGGACTGGCCATGCCGACCGGCGCCAGCGCCTGCTCTTTGCTACCGATAAGGGGCGCGCCTTCTTCGGCCAGCTCTCCGAAACCCAAGCCAGCCGCATCGATGCCTCTATCGAGGCCCTACCGCCGGAGGCCGCCAGCATGGTCCGTCGCTTTCTCGTGGGCATGGTAGATCCTGCCGACCGCCCCGTGCTCGACCGGCTAAGTCTGACCAGCAAGCTCTAAACTTCAGCCGCGCCCCAATTCTTGGCTTCGCGCGCGCGCAGCGTCCACGGCCTTCTCCATCAGAGGCGCCAGCCCGTCATCAGCCATCAGCACCTCCAATGCCGCCGCGGTCGTGCCGTTGGGCGAGGTGACATTCTGCCGAAGCACGCTGGCCGGCGCCGGGTCAACTTCCATGAGCGCCGCCGCACCAATTACCGTCTGCCGCGCCAATTGCATGGCCACGGTCTCGGAGAGACCCAGCTTCACCCCGGCGGCGGCCAGCGCCTCGACCAGATTGAACACATAGGCCGGACCGGAACCCGACACAGCCGTTACGGCATCAAGATCGCCCTCATGGTCGAACCAGGCCACCTGCCCGGCCGCTGACAGGAGGGCATCGGCGGCAGCGCGATCATCACTGCTGACCTCGGCGCCGGCAACCGCTCCAGTGACCCCCTTGCCGATCTGGGCGGGCGTATTTGGCATGGTGCGCACAACGCGACCCGTCTCCAGCCCCGCCGACAATTTTTCGATAGATATCCCGGCCGCAATCGAAAGCACCAGCGTCTGCGGGCCGATGGCCTGCTTCAGCCCGCCCATGACGGCGCCGATGATTTGCGGCTTGACCGCCAGCACCAGCACATTGGGCTCCAGGCCCACTGCCTCGGCGTGAATGGTCAGGTCATAGTCGGCGGCCAGATCCTTTGCCGCATCGCCCGGCGACGGGTCGACCAGCACCAGATTACTGGGCGGCAACCCCGCATCGAGCCATCCACGCGCCAGCGCCATGCCCATCTTGCCGGCCCCCACCAGCATGACGGGACCTAAAGTCCGCAAATTTGCCTGCATTATGCTTCGCCTACTGTCTCGAACATCACATGGCTCAGCGCATCGGCAGCCGACTTGCCGGCCCACACGACGAACTGGAACGCCTGATAGTAGAGATCGCAACTATCGGTGGCAGAACGCAGCAGCGCCTCACATTGTTGCGGCGAAACATCCGCACCACCGGTAAGAAGGTGCGAATTGCGGAACAACACGACGCCCTCCTTGTGCCAGATGTCGAAATGGCCGATCCAGAGTTGCTCATTGATCAGACTGATCAACTGCTTGATTTCGGCCCGGCGACCCTCTGGGACCTTAAGGTCGAAAGCACATGCGATGTGAAGACTTTCCAGATCCTCCATCCAGTTGAACGACACATGATAGTCGCTCCACCCGCCGCGCACGGAAATGGAGATTTCGTCGGCATCCTGCCGCTCGAAAGTCCAGTCGTTGATCGATGCGATGTGCTCGACAAGGTCCACCGGATGGGACACGCGGTCGGGCTCGTATTCAATCAGGGACATGCAAAAAGTCCGTCCTTGGAAGGCGTTATTCGTCCACGCGGCCGCTTTGGCCACCACTCTTCGGGTACGCAGGGATAACAACACCGCCGCATTCACGGCCCGAGAATCGTCCCTGATCCAAACCCTACACCGCGTCGCTGATTCAGGGGACGTGAGGCAAAGAGAGATCGCCATTCTCTTGTGGATGATGATTGGGCCGGTATGGTTAATGAGGCGTTAAGAGTCCCGGCCGGCCTGTATCGAAATGATGCTTTTCAACACCTCGGACCGTTCCGCAGGCGAGTTTGCAGAGAGCAAAGAATGCCTCGGGGGAGTGCAGCACCCTACCCCAGGTCTTCCACCCCCACCCAGCCGAAGCGGATTGCTTCGGCCCAGCCGGCAAAGCCATTGGCCTCGGCCAGCCGCACCGCCGCATCGGTGTCATAGGGCACCGAAATCAATGCCGTCTGCCAACGCCCCTGCCGCCGTTCGATAATGGCATAGTGGGCATCCGGCGAACCGCGCACCAGTTGCATGCCGACAGACCCGGGGTTGACCAGCAACCGGCCATCACTCAACCGCAGCGTACGGGCAATATGGGTGTGACCGCAAAGGATCACAGGTTGGTTGAGCCCCGCGGCTTCGGCTTCCACCTCTGCTTCGGAGGGCAACTGCGTCACCCGCCCATCAAAGAAATTGTCCAGCCAGGGCTTTTCGTCGTTGCTGGGTGTGCCGTGACACATGAAAACAGCATCACCCAACTTGGCCGTAGCCGGCAGTCCCGCGAGCCAGCCCATCTGATGGGCGTTGAGCTGGGCTCGCGCAAATTCGTCGACCGACCAGGCCTCCTTGCGCAGCGAAGGGTCGACAACCCAGCGGTCGTGATTGCCGCGGATGGAGGTGGCGTCAAGCGCCATCACCCGCTCGGCGGCCCCTGCCGGATCGATCGGTCCGCTCACATGGTCCCCGAGGCAGACAATCGCCTCTACCCCGTGCCGCTCGATATCCTCCAGCACCGCATCCAGCGCGGGCACATTGCTGTGTATGTCGGAAAGGACTGCAACCCGCATGCGCTTCCGCCGCCTAGCTGGTCGGTTTGTCGCCGCGCAGCGCCGCAATCTCCTTGCGCAACGCCTCGATTTCTTCGCCCTGAACCTGCACCAGCTCGCGCAGCGCGTCGAAGTCTTCGCGCTTGACCAGGTCCATATCGTTGACGATCCGTTGCGCCTGAGATTTGACGACGGTTTCCACCTCGCGCCGCACACCATCGGCCACCCCGGCGGCCTCATTCATCACCCGGCCCAGCCCATCAAAGATCCTATTGTTCTGGTTCATGGCACGGCTCCGTGTCGTGGGAAATGTCTGCTTTCCAATATGTAGGCGATGGGCAACCGAATGACCAGTGCGGCGGATTGGTCCCTTGTGTTCGTCAATGCCCGGCACGCCGGCCATCAACGGACCCTGACCGGCCTTGTCGGCACACGGCGCGACCGTCGAAGTAACCAAATGTTCTCTCAATGATGAATAGAGTTCGCCAGTCGTAAACCCGCTCAGTCGCTCCCTGACGGAGGTCCTGTGAAGTTTTCAGCAGCTTGTCTCCAGGATGCCTGGAATGATTGCCGAAGTGGGAATTCTGTCCAGGCGCTACAGGGATTGGAGTCGATAGAGGAGGCCGCAGAGGAATCTGGAAGACCTGAATTCTCCTGCGAGTGCCAATGGCTCAGAGCCTGGATATGCATCCAGACCGGCCAACTTGAGACTGCTTTCGACCGTGCTCGAGAGGCGCGCAACCTGTCGACTGAACTTGGTGTGACCTATCAAGCAAGAGCCAGTGCCCTATACGCCTGGGCGCTCTCCGAACTGGGGCTACAAGACGAAAGCTATGACGCAGCCGTACGAGCCGTCGAGCTGGCAGAGGCAGGAGGTGACCAGTGGAGCCTGGCCTTCGCCCTCTATGTTGAGGCGGTAACAATCGGCTTGGGCGGTGACCCTGAAACGGCCCTGGAAGTCATCGAAAGAAGCGCCGAACTCGCGCGCGCAGTCGGCGACAACCACCTCTTGTCCTGGATATTGTTCGGGCAAGGCTATCAAGTGGCTGACCTTGCCGATGCCACCGAGCATTCAAGTTCAAAAGAAGAATTTGTTCAGCGTTACGAGCAGGCCATTGATTTGACGCTGCGCGCGCAAGAGGTGGCCTTTGCCAATGGCGATACGTTGACCCTGCGCAAGACGATGGTCAACTGCGTCGATCTTTACAGCCATCTTGGCCGCTTCACCAACGCACACGCGCAGTTGGACAATTGGCTGGCGGTCCAGGGTCAGCCCACTGCCAAGGAACAGCGTCAATATCTCGCCAATCTGGCAGAAACGCTTCTGCACGAGGGCAGACCTGCTGAGGCGCGGGACTATTGCCGGCAGGTGCTCATCCAGGCCGAGCAGGCATCGGATACCGGGCAGATTGCGCAATACACCAGGTTGCTCGCCGAAATCGAAGAACAGAATGGGGATTATCAAGAGGCGTTGAGGCTGCAAAAAAGTTTCTACACGCGCGAGAAACAGTACGAGGGTGAGTTGATCAAGCGACGCGCCCGTGTTGCAGCGGTCCACTACGAGGCCAAGAAGCTTCACAAGCAGGTAGAAGAGGCCCGCGCGATGATGCTCCTCACGGAACAAGCAGCGCTCACCGACCAGCTCACCGGGGTTGCCAACCGTCGCGCGCTCCACAACGCCCTGGACACAATGGGAGCTGACAACTCGGTCAATTACGCGCTTGTCTATGCTGACATCGACCATTTCAAGTCGATCAATGACCAGTACTCACACCAGACGGGCGACGCCGTTATCAAGACCTTCGCGGACATTCTGGTGCGCGCCTGCCGAACAAGTGACCTCGTTGCTCGTCAGGGTGGTGAGGAGTTCGTGATCCTGCTCAGGCGGGCGAGTGCGGAACATGCCATCATCGTCTGCAACCGGATCATGGACAGTCTGCACCAGTACGATTGGTCTGACGTCGCCGACAACCTGAAGGTGACGGCAAGCTTCGGCGTCGCCATGGGCTCGGAATCAGCGGACTGGAACTCGACTCTGGCGCTCGCGGATGCTCGGCTCTATCTGGCCAAGGCCGGGGGTCGGGACCGCTTCGTGGCTGTAGGCGGCGTGACCTAGAGCGGGACCTGCGCGTCACGCGCGCGCCTTGAACCGCGGCACGCATCGGGTTACGGCACTCACGGTGCTGCCATGATTATACGGCATGCCGGTCGGACCCGCGGAGACACACACTTGCACTTCCCCAATATCGACCCCATCGCCTTCGCAATTGGCCCCATTGCCATCCGCTGGTATGCGCTGGGTTATCTGTTTGGCGTTCTGCTGGGTGCGGCCTATGGCTATTTGCTTCTGCGCAATGAGCGCCTCTGGCATCGCGGGGCGCCGCCTTTCCCCGCCAAGGACATCTGGGACTTTGCGTTCTGGACAATGCTGGCCATCGTGATCGGCGGCCGGCTCGGATATGTGCTGTTCTACAACCTGCCCTATTATCTCGAGAACCCCACCGAAATCATCAACACGCTTGATGGCGGCATGTCCTATCATGGCGGCATGCTCGGCCTGATGCTGGCCGTAGTCCTGTTCACCCGGCGCCACAAGGGCAACTGGTTGAGCGGGCTGGACCTCATAGCGGCAGTATCCACCATCGGCATCTTCCTTGTCCGCATCGCCAATTTCATCAATTCCGAGCTCTATGGTGCGCCCACCGATGCGCCCTGGGGCGTCGTCTTTCCCACCGATCCGCTGCAGGTCGCCCGCCACCCAAGCCAGCTCTACGAAGCCGCGCTTGAGGGCCTCCTGCTCTTCCTCGCCATCCGCGTCGCCACCCACGTGTTCTATGCGCTGCGCAAGCCAGGTCTCGTCGCCGGCATCTTCGGTATCGGCTACGCGCTTTCGCGCATGGCTGTCGAATTCGTCCGCCTGCCCGATGTGCAGCTCGGCTATCTCTATGGCGGCTGGCTCACCATGGGTCAGGTGCTCAGCCTCCCCATCCTGTTGGGCGGCCTGATCCTTGTCATCTATGCGGCCACCCGCCGCGAAAACCCGTTGCGTCCATGATTGATAAGCCCACCGAAGCCAAGCTCGACAGCCTCACGCTGGAACAGCAGATCGATCTGCAGATCGCCACATCCGGTCCGATCTCAGTCGCCACCTATATGGGTCTCTGCCTCACCCATCCTACCAAGGGCTATTACCGCGCCGCCGAGCCGCTTGGCGCCAAGGGCGACTTCGTCACCGCGCCAGAAATCAGCCAGATGTTCGGCGAACTGATCGGCTTCTGGCTGGTCAATCTGTGGCAGCAGATGGATGAGCCCAAAAGCTTCACCCTGCTCGAACTCGGCCCCGGCCGTGGCACGCTGATGAGCGACATTCTGCGCGTCGCCTGCCGCGCGCCCGGCTTTCGCGATGCCCTCAATCTCCGCCTGTTCGAGACCAGCCCGGTGTTGATGGCCGAGCAGAAGGCTCGCCTTGAGGTTTACGACCCCAAATGGCTGCAGGATTTCGAGACCTTTGACGATGGCCCCATGCTCATCGTTGCCAATGAATTTTTCGACGCCCTGCCCATCCGCCAGTTCGTCCGCAAGGAAAAGGGGTGGCACGAGCGCCAAATCGGCCTCAAGGACGGCAAGCGCGCCTTCGGCCTGTCGCCTACGCCCATACCGGCCACGTCGATGCCGGATGCGGTGGCCAGCGCGGAAATCGACACCATGCTCGAAGTCTGTTTCGCCGGTGCCGAAGTGCTCACCCGCCTAGGCAAGGTGATCGCCCAGCAGGGCGGCGCGCTCCTCGCCATCGACTATGGCTATGGCACCACCAAGACCGGTGACACCCTGCAGGGCGTTCGCCGCCATGCTTTCGCCAATGTGCTCGAAGCGCCCGGCGAAACCGACATCTCCGCCCATGTCGATTTCGGCGCCCTGGGCAATGTCGCCCGCGCCGCCGGCCTCGCCACGCAACCTCTGGCGACGCAGGGTGAATTCCTCACCCGCCTTGGCATCGGCGAGCGCGCCGCCGCGCTTGCCGGGGCCAATCCAGGCTCGGCGGCCGATATCCGCACCGCCCATGACCGGCTGGTCGGCGCCGATCAGATGGGTACTTTGTTCAAGGTCTTTTGCACCCACAGTCCCGGCCTGATGCCGCCGGGATTTGCCGAATGACCGCTCCCTTCGCCGCCGCCCCGGCCCTCGCCGCCATCCCGAGCCTGCGCCACGGGTTTTTCGGCCGTGCTGGCGGCGTCTCTACTGGCGACCATGCAGGGCTTAATGTCTCGCTTGCCATGGGCGACCTGCCGGCCAATGTCGAAACCAATCGCCAGATTGTGGCCGAAACCATCGGCCCTGGACCGATCAACATCCTCAAGCAGACCCATTCCGCCCGCGTCGAAACGCTCACCGGCCCCATCACCCCCAGCAGCATTGACGCCGATGCCATGGTCACCGCCACGCCCGGCCTGGCTCTGGGCATTCTTACGGCCGACTGCACCCCGATCCTCCTTGCCGATCCGGAGGCCAGGGTCATCGGCGCCGCCCATGCCGGCTGGCGGGGAGCCGTCGATGGCATCATCGGCAGCACAATTGCTGCCATGGCCGCGCTCGGCGCCGAACCGGCCCGCATCCGCGCGGCCATTGGCCCCACTATTTCCACCGCAAATTACGAGGTGGGCGAGCCGTTCCGTGCCGACTTTCTGACCCTCCACCCCGATGGGGGGCACCACTTCACCACGCCGGAAGGCGGCAAACCGCATTTCGACCTGCCCGGATTTGTCGAAGCACAATTGCGCCGCGCCGGCATCGGTTTGGTCGAGAACCTCGGCATCTGCACCTATGCCGATCCTGCCAGCTATTTCTCGCATCGCTACGCCACCCATCAGGGCACCCGCGCCGGCCGCCAGATCGCTGTCATCGCAATGACATGAGGTTTATTTACCGCTTAGCCCAAAGTGGCGTTGTCACGCCCGACACTTGCCGCTAAAGCTGCCCGCGAAACTGGAAGGTCCCGCCCCCGAGGGACCGGTTGAGACAGGATCGCGCCCATGAAGCTGGTGACCGGCAATTCCAATCGCCCTCTGGCTCAGGCCGTCGCCAGTTACCTCGAACTTCCTCTGACCGACTGTACGGTCAAGCGCTTCGCCGACAAGGAAGTGTATGTCGAGGTGCACGAAAACGTCCGCGGCGAGGACGTCTTCATCCTCCAGTCGACCAGCTATCCGGCCAATGACAATCTGATGGAGCTGCTGATCATCACCGATGCGTTGCGCCGCTCCTCGGCCCGCCGCATCACTGCCGTCCTGCCCTATTTCGGCTATGCCCGGCAGGACCGGAAATCGGCATCCCGCACGCCCATCTCGGCCAAGCTGGTTGCCAACCTCATAACCGAGGCCGGCGCCAATCGTGTGCTGACGCTTGATCTGCATGCCGCCCAGATCCAGGGCTTCTTCGACATCCCCACCGATAACCTGACAGCCGCCCCGGTGATGGTCCGCGACATCAAGGACAATTATGATGTCAAGAACGTCATGATCGTCTCACCCGATGTCGGCGGCGTGGTGCGCGCCCGCAATGTCGCTAGCCGCATCGGCGCCAGCATGGCCATCGTCGACAAGCGCCGCCCCCGGGCCGGCGTTTCCGAAGTGATGAACATCATCGGCGATGTTTCGGGACAAACCTGTATCCTGATCGATGACATCGTCGATTCCGGTGGCACCCTGGTCAACGCCGCCGATGCCCTGCTCAAGGCTGGGGCCAAGCAGGTCTCCGCCTATCTGACCCACGGCGTGCTATCGGAAGGCGCCGCCGAGCGCATCGCCGCTTCGAGCCTCACCGAACTCGTTGTCACCGACTCGATCGACGAAACCGAGGCAACCAAGGCCGCTGCCAATATTCGCCGCATGAGCATTGCCCCCCTGCTTGGTGAGGCCATTGCCCGCACGGCCAGCGAGCAGAGCGTTTCCAGCCTGCTGGATTAGCCGCGCGCGGCAAGTCTGCTATTCTGTGCCAAACCGGCCAGGGAGGAGACAATGCCGCGCTTTCTTGCCCTTTATGTGGGCACCCAGAATTCCGAAGTCCAAAAGGCCTGGGACAATCTGCCTGAGGCCGAGAAGGCCGAACGGTCCCAACGTGCCATGACCGAATGGGGACAGTGGGTCGAGCGGCACAGGCACGTCATCGTCGATATCGGATCGCCGCTTGGCAAGACGCTGCTGGCCTCGCCCGAGGGGATCACCTCCACGCGCAACCCCGTTGCCGCCTATGTCATCGTCGAGGCCTCGTCCCACGAGGAGGCGGCCCAGATGTTCAAAAACCATCCGCACTTCACGATTTTTCCCGGCACAGGCGTGGAGATCATGCCCTGCCTGCCCATGCCAGGCACCTGAGTGGCACGGCGGCACGGGAATCTGTTGCCCAGCGGCCCTTATTCCTCTATATCCCGCCGCCATGAAGCGCTCGTCACCCCTGGAGGACGGGCGCGTATGTTGTTGTAGGAACGACATACACCAACCAGAATGGATGATTTCCATGGCTGCCAACAAGGTGCTCAAGGCACAGGCGCGTGAGGGAGTGGGCAAGGGGGCCGCTCGTGAGCTGCGTCGTCAGGGACGTGTTCCCGCTGTTATCTATGGTGACAAGAAGCCCCCCGTCACCGTTTCCGTCGAATACAAAGACGCTCTGAAGTTCATCTATGCCGGCGGCTTCAAGTCGCACATCCTCGACCTCGACGTCGACGGCACCGTGCATAAGGTGATCCCGCGCGACTACCAGCTCGACGTCGTCATGGACCAGCCGGTTCACATCGACTTCCTGCGAGTGTCGGGCAATTCCAAGCTGCACGTCGAAGTGCACGTGGAATTCATCAACGAAGAGAAGAGCCCCGGCCTCAAGCGCGGCGGCACCCTTAACGTTGTGCGCCACACCGTCGAACTGATCGCACCCGCCAACGAAATTCCCGAGCACGTCACCGTTGACCTGTCGGGCACCGAAATCGGCGACTCGCTCCACATCTCGGCCGTGACCCTGCCAAAGGGCGTGACGCCGGCAATCACCGATCGCGATTTCACCATCGCGACCCTGGTTGCTCCGTCGGGCCTCAAGTCCTCCGGTGGCGCTGCCGCTGAGGGCGAAGAAGAAGCTGCCGACGAGGAATAATCCTCCTCGCAGTGACTATTTGCGTGAGGCGGCCACTGGCCGCCTCATTCATTTGCGATAGGGCCATGCCATGAAACTGCTTGTTGGACTGGGCAATCCGGGCGCGCAATATGCGGGCAACCGCCACAATATCGGCTTCATGGCCATCGACGCCATCGCCGCGGCCAATGGCGTGTCCAACTGGAAATCCAAGCATGCCGGGCTGCTGGCCGAAGCGAATATTGGCGGCGAGCGCGCCCTGCTCCTCAAGCCGCAGACCTATATGAACAAGTCCGGCGACAGCGTTCAGCAGGTCGCCCGCTTCTACAAGATCGAGAATGCCGACATCATCGTCTTTTACGACGAACTCGACCTGGCGCCGGGCAAGGTGCGGGTGAAGGTAGGCGGCGGCAATGGCGGCCATAATGGGTTGCGGTCCATCGATCCGCAGATCGGGCTGGACTACAAGCGCGTCCGCCTCGGCATCGGCCATCCCGGCAAGGAATTCGTCACCCCCCATGTGCTGGGCAATTTCGCCAAGGCCGACAAGGCCTGGCTCGACCCGCTGCTCGACGAGATCGCGCGCCAGGCCCCCCTGCTGCTCAAGGGCGACGACGCGGGCTTCATGAACAAGCTGGCGCTTGCGGTGAAGGGCGACGAGCCCGCCAAGGCGGACAAGCCGGCGCCCAAGGGCCAGAGCCATATCCGCCAGGCGCGTCCCTCAAAGCCCCAGGCCGAACTGCCCAAGACCGGCCCCATGGCCGACATGCTGGGCAAGCTGTTTGGCAAAAAGGGCGACTAGCGCCTTAGGCCACGCCAGCGAACTCCGGTCGCGCCACCGGCGCGCCTGGCCCTGCGGGACGCCCCGCCATTCGAGCATAGCTCTCATGGCCTTCTCGCCTCCAGTCGCGCCACTGGCGCGCCTGGCCCTGCGGGACGCCTCGAAGTTCAAAGAACATTCCGCGATGCTGGGTGCACGCCGAAGGGCCGGACGGTGTAACCACCTCCGGGTTTGCACGGTGAAAAGCGGCTTTCGCCCCGAGTAAATAAAAGAAGAGGCGAAAGCCGCTTCCCACGAACAGGATTTCGGACGCACGCATCGAGCGGCCCCCTTGCGGGTTGTTGCCCCGGATCACGGGATGGATGCGTCCGGCGCTAGTCTGCCGGTGGAACCTCGCGATGGCGCTTGGTCCCGATCTCATGCCCGTGCCGCCGGCAAC